>Ga0114922_10003455_pt1 | contig 14718 bp, 12 predicted proteins | sample AartaG_FD_100975 | JGI IMG/M metagenome (GOLD analysis project Ga0114922, IMG submission 100975) | Deep subsurface microbial communities from Aarhus Bay to uncover new lineages of life (NeLLi) - Aarhus_00045 metaG | ecosystem: Environmental > Aquatic > Marine > Oceanic > Sediment | place...
CTGCAGTCCGAAATATATGTTATATGGCTCCTGATTATCAACCTCGACCATGTACACTTCTCCAAGAGGAATATGGTAATAATGGTTTGTTGTTTTTCCAGCATCCCATGTCTGATAGCAACCTCCATCAGAACCAAGAAACATATGCCTGCCATCACGCGGATCGATCCACAGGCTGCGATTATCACCAAAGTTAGAAGTGAACCTGCGTTCGGAATCACCCCTCCCGAGCCAGTTCTTCCCTCCATCGAGGGTTACATACATACCTGCTCCTATGATATAGATCTTATCCGGATCTTGTGGATCAATGCAGATCTTATTAAAACTGTAACCTGCTTTACCGCTAACATCGACTTCTTCAGGATCATTTATCCTTGTCCATGTCTCGCCCCCGTCAAACGACCGGTAACATTCTCCTCCGATAAGGTTATCCATGGATCTGTCCGGCCACGGATAATACTTAAGCCATTCATCAGGATCTTTCCCGGGTTTCGGATTAAGATTTTGTACCACTGCTACAACAACATCCGGATTTTCATACTGAACATCAATACCTATCCTTCCAAGAGGGCCGTCAGGGAATCCGCCTCCTGTAATCATCTTCCAGTTATCACCCCCATCGATTGTTTTATAGATACGGCTCTTTTCCCCACCCGGTTCAAGTGTCCATGGTGTACGCACTTTTTCATAGGCACTGGCATAAAGAACATCAGGGTCTTTTGAACTGATCGCGATATCAATTATACCCGTGGCCTCGTCAATATATAAAACCTTTTTCCACGTTTCCCCTCCATCTTTTGTCCTGAATACTCCTCTTTCTTCGTTCTCTGAATACAGGTGCCCCATTACGGCAACCCAGACTATATCAGGATTTTCAGAGTGTATGATTATTTCTGCTATATGATGTGAGTCCTTTAATCCCATATGCTCCCATGTCTCGCCGGCATCTGCTGATTTCCAGATTCCGTTACCATAGTAAGACGAACGGGCAGTGAAATCTTCGCCGGTACCTATCCACACAATCTCAGGATCAGAAGGAGCAACTTCAACATCACCTATTGCATTTACCCCGAGTTCATCTGAGATACATTCAAATGTGGTACCGTTATTGACTGTTTTCCATACACCACCGTTCCGTGCAGCCGCATACCAGGTGTACTTGTTCTTCTCGCCCGGGTTCAGCGGTACTGCAAACTCGCCCACCCAGGCACTGATCCTGAAAGCTCCCAGGTTCCTGAATTCAAAACCCCTGGGCTCTGATTCCCTCATCCACCGCTGGCACTCAGCAGGGATAAATGACAATACTAGTATTGCCATAAGTGTAATTTTCACAATTGTTTTCATACTTTTATACGTTTATATAATTATTTAACTATTCAGTTATCCCCTTCGATGCTTTTAGACAGCTATATTCCAATTCCGCAGAGCCCCAACTTATAAATCATATCTCACATCTCATCTCTCATAACTCATCTCTACCTTCCCCCTATCTGCATTTCCCTGACCCTGAAAGTAGGTGATGCAAAGGTATCATTCATATCAATATCTTTGCCCATCATATCTATATCATTCAGGATATCCGATGCCCTGCCGGCAATTGTAAGACCTTTCACCGGGTGTACTATTTTACCGTTCTCTATCCAGAAACCACTTGCTCCACCACTGAAGTTACCATTAACAGAATTAATGCCATAACCCGTCAGGCCTTTAAGTAAAAGGCCCTTTTCTGTTGAAGCAATTATTTCATTCCTGGTACGTTTTCCCTGTTGCAGGTAAACATTATGTGTCCCGATGTCGGGCAATGATGTAAATCCTCTTCGTGAAGCATTTCCCGTGCTTTTTGTACCGGCACGCTTTGCGGCATAAGTATTATAGATAAAGGATTTCAGCACACCTTCTTCTATCAGTGTGTTTTTGCCGGTAGGCACACCTTCGCCGTCGAATGGTGCACTTGCCATGCCTTTTTCTTTTGTACCGTCATCAATAATTGTAAGCAGTTCGGATGCTATTTGCTTATCAATGGAATCTTTCAGGAAGCTGGCGCCCTGCAATACCCTTTCGCCATTAAGTGCTCCTATCACACCTCCCAGCAATGAACGGCCTACGTCGGGATCAAAAATAACTGCAGCTTTCTGTGTCCTGACCATTTCAGGGTCGAGCATCTCATATGCATCTTTTGCGGCCTTAGTAGCCACTTCCTCGAGCGTTTTAAGGTCACTGAACTGACGTCTCGAACAATATTCTCCTCCTGTATTTTTCTGATCTCCTTTTTCTGCAACCACGCTCACCCCGATGCCACATCCACCTGATTTATAAGACTTTGCCAACCCACGTGAATTAGCAATAAAAACCTCGGTTTCTGATTCACTGAAACCGGAACCTGAGCTTTTGGTTATCCTGTGGTCGTTCATCGTCAGTTTTTCAAGCCTCAATGCCATATTAATTTTTTCTTCCATGGGTATACCGGCTATACTGGGATCATATAATCCTTCTATTGTTGTTATGCCTTTATCATCAGGCAATATATTGTTTTCATCCGGGCTGGTAAGTTTAGCAAAAGCGATAGCCCTTTTTATTGTATCTTCCAGTGCTTTATTGCTGAAATCATTACAATGGCTGAAGCCCATTTTATTGTCAACAAACACCCTGAATCCGACACCATGAGATGAAGCTTCCTCTATTGTTTCTATCTCGTTATTCAGTACCTGTATGCTAAGGTTACGGTTTGACTGCAGGTATACCTCGGCCTCATCAGCTCCATATTTCAGGCATTTATCAACCAGTTGTACTGTAAGTTTCTTATAATTCATTTCTTTAGTTTTTTTAGTAGTTAAAAAACTGAAAATGCTTATCAGGCTTTTGAGCCTCCTACATTAATACCGCGTATCCTTACTGTAGGTTGTCCTGCATCTACTTCAGCTGATTGGCCTTTACCGCAGATACCAGGTCCGAAATCAAGATCATTTCCCACGGCATCAATATTTGATATTACATCAAGACATGATCCAATAAGAGTAGCACCTTTTACAGGTTTTGTCTTTTTGCCGTTTTCAATTAAGTAGGCTTCACGGCAGGTGAAATTAAAAACACCTGTAACTGGATTTACACTTCCACCGCTGAGGCTTTGAACGTAAATTCCCGTTTTTGTTGATGATAATATGTCAGCAGGTTCTGAATCACCATTATCAATAAAGGTGTTTGTCATTCGTGGTATTGGCATATATCTGAATGATTCCCTTCGTCCGTTACCTGATCTTTTCATTCCCAGTTGTTTTGCACTCAGTATATCTGTCATATAACCCTTCAGCACTCCGTTTTCTATCAGCACATTCTTCTGGGCCTGTGTGCCTTCATCATCAAAATTTATTGTGCCCCTTGCATTGGGTATTGACCCGTCATCCACCATTGTGAATACATCGCTTGCCACTTTTTGTCCGAGTTTACCGGTAAATGCTCCAACGCCTTTAGCTATATTATCCGCTTCGAGTGGATGTCCAACAGCTTCATGCGCAAGCACTCCTCCCCATCCATTTTGCATTACCACATCCATTATCCCTGCAGGGGCTTCTTCTGCATCAAGCATGTCTATTGCCTCCCGGGCTGCCCTTCTTGACACTTCTTCAGGGCTGACCTCGTCAAACATTTCAAATCCACTGTGGCGGCTTAGCCTTTCCCTTGACAGGTGTCTTGCTTTTCCATTATCACTCATTGTTTGTACAATAAAGAAAAGCAATGGCAACTCATCACGAAGGTATGTACCTTCGCTGTTTGCAATAACCCTTCCTCTTATTTCGTCATAATAACTTATCATTGCCATCTTAATTCTCTCATTATAATCCATTGCAGCCTGGTCAGCCCGTTGTATTATTTCTATCCTCTTCGGATCACTTATATTTTCAAGGGGCTGCTGTATTGTCACAAAACTATCTCTGGTCTGTTTACTAACATTAACAGGTGTAACAGATCCTCCTTCCCTGGCAACATAAGATGCTACTTTTGCAGCCCTGAGAAGATTTTCCAGGTTGATATCATCTGTAAAAGCATAGCCTGTTTTATTACCGGAAATAACCCTCACACCTGCACCCTGGCTTATACCATATAAACCGCTCTTAAATTTCGATTCTTCCATGACTATATTCCTTGAAGTACGGTTTTCCAGGTATACCTCTGCAAAATCACCTCCTTTACTAAGGGCTTCTGCTAACACCTTATTCAGAGTCTCCTTATCAAGATCGAGTCCTGTCCCTGATAAGCCTTGCTGTTTGCAGGAAATAAGTTGCGAAAGTAATGCCGGAGTAGCCGCAACAATAAGTCCACCTTTCATACTTAATTCCAGGAATCTCCGTCTCGGAATATCCCTGACAAAGTATTTCTTTTCATTCATAATTATTGATTTTTAAGTTTATTGCCATTAGTAAGTTGTTATTGAGGTATGTAAATTATTCAAAAATTATCAGAATGTCGACTGCTTCAAAATATTTAACATTAATTAGCTTTATTCTCGCTCATTGCTTCAAACCTTGATATTATTACAGCACCACAACTATCACTGAATACATTGGCTGTTGTTCTGAACATATCGAGTATCCTGTCAACTGCCAGTATTATGGCAACCCCTTCAAGGGGCAGGCCCACTGCACTAAGTATTATTGACATCATAACCATTCCGCTCATTGGAATGCTCGCAGCTCCTATGGATGCCAGTACCGCCGTTACGGCTACTGTCAATTGTGCGGTGAAGCTAAGATCAAATCCATAAACCTGGGCAATAAAAATGGTTGCCACACATTCATAAAGGGCTGTACCATCCATATTCATTGTTGCGCCAATAGGAAGAACAAAACCCGCTGCTCTTTTTGAGGCACCTGATTCTTCCGTTGTTGCTTTCATTGTAAGTGGAAGAGTTACTATTGAAGAGCATGTAGAAAAAGCAGTAAAAAGAGCAGGCAGCATACCCCGGTAATGCTTTACGGGGTTTAACTTTCCGAGTGTTCGTAATAGCAAGGGCAAAGTGATAAACATATGTATTGCAAGTCCGGCAAGCACTATCAGGAAATAGAAGCCAAGTGATTTAAAAGCCGAGAAACCTGTCTCAGCAACAATCTCTGTTATTATTCCAAAAACGCCCAGTGGAGCCGCCCAGATAATAAATGTTGTCATTTTCAGCATCGCTTCAAAAGCAGCATCAAACACATTCTTCAGAAGATCACGCTGATCAGCTTTGAGCCTGGTAATAAAGTACCCGAAAAGGATGGAAAAAAATATAACCGGTAAAACATCACCTGATGCCATAGCCCTAATAGGATTTTCAGGAATAATATTCAAGAGTATATCCCCCAGTCCCTGCTCAACAGCTTCAATACTTGAGGGATTAGCTTCAAGACCTATTTCAGCACCTTGGCCGGGCTTGAAAATATTCACCAGGGTCTGACCTGTAATAATTGCCAGGAGGCTTGTCATTATATAATAACCCAGTGTTCTCAGGCCTATCCTTCCCAGTCCGTATGCCGTACCAACATGTACCACAGCACTAATAATTGATGTAATTACAAGGGGTATAATAGCCATTCTAAGTAGCCTGAGAAATATATTGGCTAATGGCTCAACAAAAGGTATTACCGGCTGTCCTACCACCGCTCCTGTAATGATACCAAGGATAAAACCCCCGAATATCCAGAATGTCAGTGTGTATTTTCCTGTTTTTGACATACTACAATTTAGTTACCTCACCACAAATTCTTTTTCTTTCAAAATACCACCCCTGGTTGAGGAAACAGTGGCTTTGCCGTTTATTTCGTTATCCTTATATACCCTTATAGTAAAAACCCGGCTGTTTATACTCTCACCCCCGGCATAGCCAGCGTCAAGAGTAACTGATGATTGCGCCCCGCCTCTTCTGTCCATTCTATAATATCCTCTTCCTCCTCCCTGTTCCTCACTGATTATTTTCATAACCGGCTCATCGCCATCTACAAGTGCTTGGTCAAAGCTTAATGTTACCTGGTCTTCCCTTACAATTTTTACCAGGTGTGCCTGTTTAAGTGCTGTTGGCAATTTCCCTGTATTCCTGTATTTTACTGTTATCCTGTAATCGGTTGAATCTTTTTTATATGATTTTTCTTTTTTTATTTCAATATCCTCCCATTCCAGCATTGGCAGGTGTTTGACCATCTCAAGATTAAAAAGAGCCTGATTACGGGCCCATGGCAGCAGATGTTTTGCCGGTGGGTTCTGGGAAAAGAATTTTGGATTGAAGCCACCTATTTCAACCATTCCATAATAAGGATGCTTAGCCTCGGTCCATTCTATAAAACCCTCGCCATCATTTTCCTCATCATCCCATCTTAAAAGATCAATATCATCAATATCACCGTCATCATCATAATCCTTGTATCTTGCTCCGTTCCATAATTCGTCCCCATACCATATTGCACCATAATACCAGTAGCCGAAATCGGGGCCGTGTCCGAAGAGTGGATTCCCCCTCCCATAATCCTGGTATACATCCCCGGCCCTTTCATATCCTGTTATCTGTTTACCCAGTTCATCAAAATACTTATACCATTCAAGATCTTCTTTATACATTCTTTCATCTGAAGGAGATGTTGAAGGAGGTCTGAGGTGCATCGGCACCCTGGTATCCATTGAATTTACAATATAAACATTAGGATGAGAAAGGAGGAATGTGACAACAGACCTTGTTTCTGGTTCGCTTAACGGGTATTCGCCTGCTCCATTTTGAGAGAACCCTCTTCCTGTGGCTTCAACACCCCTTTCCGGCCGCCAGTTTTCAGGATAGTTCCTGTGCAAATCCAGACCACCAATACCGTCTTCATTTATATCCCCGTCTCTGTCATTATCTATGCCCTCTGATCCAGTCATATATTCTCCTTCACCCGGAGTGACTCTTTTCATGATTCTCCCGGTATGATCATCAGGGTCAGGGATCATATTCCCATTTTCACTATCCCTCCATCTCATTGTAAGTATTATACCATCACCGTTAATATCATCAGGTGAATCCTCATCCAGTAATCCATCATTATCATTATCGGCTGGTCTCACTGTACTGCGGTTGCTCTGGGCAGTATGTATATAGAGGTTATGGCCGTCGGGATTATTAAGAGGTCTCAGGTAAAAAGTAAAATTATCAACCAGCCTGGTTATTTCATCATCCTCACCATAAGAACTCAGAAGGTGATCAGCAAGCCACATTACCGACTCAGCGCTTGTTATTTCACCACTATGCCTGTTGCCTTCAAAAAATGCTGCCGGTTTATCAGTGTGTTTGCCGGTGTTTTTGTTTGTTATGGTCATTTGCAAAATTGGCCTTCCTTCGTAACTTTCGGCTACCTGGTAAAGGTCAACAAGTGCAGGGAATTCTTTTGACCACCTAACCATCCATTCATTCATCACATCTGCTGAATGGAATATATTAAAAGTCAATGCCTCACCAGCGATGTATTCCACATCATTATGTTTAACCTGGGGGAAAAAACTTAATCCATGCCTGTAACCGGCGACCGTATAAATGGTATCATTGGCATCCGATTCAGGCCAGACTGTCTTATGCAATGGTTTGTAGTCCTGGCTAAATATATTATTCGCCATCAATAGCAGGGAAATTAAAAACAGTACCTTTTTCATAAGTGCAGATATTATGGGTTAAAAATTTAAATACCTAAAAGAATCAATTTCCGTATAACAGAATTTATTTGATTGAATGTTATTAAACAATCATGATTTTACTTTCACCCCTTTGAAGATATCATTTCAAGCTTTTTAATATCAACTATTTCAACCGTCTTGCCATGCAGGGTTATTATTCCTTCCTTTCTGAAATCCGAAAGGGTTCTGATGACGTTTGCGGTACTCATACTAATATAATCGGCAATCTCCTTGCGCGAAACCGGTAGGTTAAAGATCATAGATTTATATATATCCCTGGCAAAATATAAAAGAATATAAGCCACTCTTCCAGCAAGATTCCTGTTTCTTATATCGAGGGTCTGTAAAATGATCTTATCGGTTATCTGGGAAAGCCTGGTCATCAGTTCAAGGGCAAAATTACCATGACTGAGTACCAGGGAACGTATATAATCCAGCTTGATGCTGCAGATCACGGATTCCTCGATTGCTGAAACGGAGTACTTATATCTCTCTTCAGAGAAAATACTGATATTGCTGACAAATTCAAATGGCTTTGTTATAGCTATTATCTGTTCATTTCCTGAATGTGATTCCCTGTATACCTTTACAAGTCCGCTTTTTAAGTATTTAAACTCCTGGATAGGATCCCCTTCCTTATGGATAATCCCTCCCCTGCCAAATGAATATTCCTTGTGGTAATCACAAAGTGTTGTTATTTCTGAATCCCCCAGTGTCGAAAATGCCACATTACGGAACTGGCAGTCGGAACACTGGCATTTGCTTATGTCTATCATGCCGGATAATCAATTTAGATACAAAGTAATCGATTTTAATAAATTCCCGGACAATTTTGTTCAGTTTTTATATTATTGTGTATTTTCTGACTATTTTGACAGGTTTTATGGTTCATGTCAAAAATAGTTAATTATTAAGAAAAGCTCATTAAACAGGATATTACTTCCCAGTCTATGATTTATAAGACTGATTATCATATACACACGTATTACAGCGACGGAATAGGATGGCCTGAAGATTATATTGGCAGGGCCATGGAAATAGGTCTTTCAGAGATAGGCTTTTCCGACCACCTTACACTTACTGATGAACAGCAGGACTGGAGCATTAAGCTATCCATGCTGGGGGAATATATTGACCGGATAAATAAACTCAAAGAATCTGTTACCGGGATAAAGGTCAGACTGGGACTTGAAGTTGATTATTTCCCTGACAAAGAAGATGAGATATATAAGCTTATATCATTCCTGCCCCTTGATTATGTCATTGGCTCTGTTCATTATATGGGTGAAGGTACGGTTGACCTTGGACCTGAATATTATGAGGATAAAGATATAGACAAACTTTTTGAATCATACTTCAAACTAATAGCACAGGCAGCTTCTTCAGGCTTATTTGATTTCATGGCACATCCCGACCTTGTGAGGATCTTCAGGTATTACCCATCTGGTAACGCAGAACCAATGTACCGCCTCCTCGCAGGTGAATTAAGCAGGTCTGATGTGGCTTTTGAGATAAATACAAATGGGATGAACAAACCTCTTAAGGATTTCTATCCAGACCGCCGTTATCTCCATATCTTCAGGGAAGAAGGAGTACCGGTATGTGTAAATTCAGATGCACATAAGCCGGCCAGGCTGGGACAATATTTTGATGATGCTTACCGGCTTGTCAGGAAGGCAGGATTTTCCGAAATGGCTATTTTCTGCAATAGAAAGAGAGAGATGAGGCAATTGCCATGATAAGGGCAATCTTTACTGCCCGTCTGAAAGAGATCTCAGATTAAAGAGCTCCGCATCCAATAGAAACCGCAAATGAATCAAACGAAAGAACAACTGCTATAATAAAAACTGTAATAAAGTCGATTATTTTTTAGAAGAAGAGAACAAAAGTATCGTATAGACTTCGAAAAACATAATTTGTCCAGGATTAATCTATCCTATTATGCTCTGAGATATTTAGTATCTTTGACCATTTATTATGAAGCTATGAGAGCTGTAATCCAAAGAGTAAGCAGTGCGTCGGTTAGCATTGAAGGATCGGTTAAATCAGAAATAGGGAAAGGCCTTCTCGTTCTCCTGGGTATTGAAGATGCAGATAATGAAAAAGATATTAAATGGCTTGCCAATAAGATATACCAGCTCAGGGTATTCGACGACAGGGAAGGAATAATGAATCTGTCTCTGGGTGATGTTGAGGGTGAAATTATTGTTGTCAGCCAGTTTACACTGCACGCAAAAACAAAAAAGGGAAACAGGCCTTCTTATATCAAAGCAGCAAAACCCGATCAGGCTATACCAATGTACAATAGTTTTATTGACTATTTCCATGAATTATCAGGCAGTAAACCCGGAACGGGTGAATTTGGGGCAATGATGGAGGTAAGCCTGGTAAACGACGGACCGGTAACGATTATAATTGACACTAAGAATAAAGAATGAATACCAGGGAGCTAAAAAGATCCGTACTTTTTATTGCTGCCTTCTCAGCCTATATAACACCTTTCATGGGTGCAGCAATAAATCTTGCACTTCCATCTATTGGTTCTGAACTTGGAGCAAGTGCCAAACAGCTTAACTGGGTGGTCACTGCATATCTCCTGGGAACAGCTGTCTTTATGCTTCCTTTTGGCAGATTGGGCGATATTCTGGGCAGGAAGAAGATGTTTATGTCTGGTCTGATTTTTTTTACGCTTACAACCACCTGCGTGGTTTTTGCAGGTAATATTCGTTCCTTTCTTATCTTCAGAGTACTGCAGGGAATCTCAAGTGCCATGATATTTGGCACAAGTATGGCAATTATTACTTCTGTCTTCCCTCCCGGGGAGAGGGGTAGAGCTATGGGAATAAACATAACGGCCACGTATGCCGGTCTTTCAAGTGGTCCATTCCTGGGCGGACTGCTTACAGAATATTTTGGCTGGCGCAGCATCTTTGCTTTTATTATACCTATATCAGCTGCAGCAGCCTACCTTACGTACAGGAAGATCAGGACAGAATGGTCCGAAGCTAAGGGTGAACGTCTTGACATACCTGGTTCAGTATTGCTGGGAAGCGGACTTGTACTTAGTATCCTGGGGTTTTCAAGGATACCGGGAATAAAAGGATTAATACTTATTGCTGCAGGACTGGTGATGATTTTGTCATTCTTTATTTACGAAAATAGAGCCAGGTTCCCCCTGCTTGATATAAACCTCCTGCGTTCCAACAAGGTATTCAGCTTTTCCAACCTTGCTGCCATGATCCATTATGCAGCTACCTCCGGCATCGGGTTCTTTATGAGCCTGTACCTCCAGTACATAAAGGGACTTGATGCAAGAACGGCAGGTTTCATTATAATGACCCAGCCGGTTATCATGGCCCTCTTTTCCGTTCCTGCAGGAAAACTGTCGGATAAAAGAAATCCCGGACATATAGCTTCGGCGGGAATTGGTATGACCTCCATTGGAATATTTGCCCTTACTTTTATTCAGCAATCAACATCATTGGTATATATCATATGCATCCTCGCTTTTAACGGGCTTGGATATGCCCTTTTCAGCTCACCAAACTCAAATGCAATAATGAGCAGCGTAGAAAAAAAACACCTGGGTGTTGCCAGCGGCATGGTTGGCACCATGAGAGTGATAGGACAGACAACAAGCCTGGGTATAGCCATGATGCTTATCTCCCTTAACCTGGGTGATCAAACTATTAATCCCGAAAACTATGACCAGCTACTTAAAACAATAAGAACGGGTCTTAGTATATTTGCAATAATTTGTGTTCCGGCAATATTTGCTTCACTGGCAAGAAACAAAAAACTAAACAGCAGGAAATTATGAGTAATACATTTCAGGGCAAAAGCAAAGAAGATATACAGATACTCATTTCAAGGCTTGAAGCAAACCTTAATACGATCAATACCAGGAGGATATTAGGTCTGTTAGATTTTACCAGCCTGAATGTAACCGACAATTCATCCACCATGGAAAGCATCTGTGAAAAGGTCAATAACTATTTGTATGTTTTCCCTGACCTGCCTGTTTTTGCGGCCATCTGTGTCTACCCCCGATTTGTGCCTGTGTTAAAAAAAAACCTTGATGTACCTTCGGTGAAGATTGCTTCCGTAGCAGGAGGATTCCCTTCATCACAAACCACTACAGCCATAAAGATCGCAGAGGTAAAAGAAGCATTGGAAGAAGGTGCTGACGAAATCGATATGGTGATGCCTGTAGGTGAATTCATGCAGGGTAACAGGAACTACATAAAGGATGAAATAGCTTCAATTAAAGGAATTATGGGTGATAAATATCTGAAAGTCATTATTGAAAGTGGTGTACTGTCAGATCCTGCATTAATATATGATGCTTCAATACTTGCCATGGAATGCGGGGCCGATTTTATCAAAACATCTACAGGAAAAGAAAAGGTGTCGGCATCTCTTGAGGCTGTATATGTTATGTGCAATGCCATAAAAAATTTCTATCATGCCAGCGGCAAAATGATTGGTATAAAACCGGCCGGTGGTATTGCAAGCACTGAAGACGCTGTTAGTTATTACTCACTTGTTGAAATGGTGCTGGGCAAACAATGGCTGTTACCTGAAACTTTCAGGATAGGTGCAAGCCGTCTGGCAAATATTCTTCTAAGTGAAGTCGAAGGTAGAAAGGTGGATTATTTTTGATAATGAAATGATAAGTCAAAATCCGGGTGTAGCCCTTGCCGAAGATATACTAAGATCAGAATGGGTGTTTGTACTTCTGATCTTACCCGTATTGATTTACCTGTTTGTCTCACTCAAAGAAAAATATTCACTTATAAGGATAATTAAGATCGTCTTTAACAATAAATTTGCACACACTGCTTACCGTAATATAACTCCTGGTGTCCAAATCTTTCAACTGATGCTGGGTATTTTAAGCCTCATCAGTATTGCAACATTCATCCTGTTCGCAGAAATGCATTTTGATATTATATTCTATAACCTGAAACCACGAATTCTATGGCTTTTTAACTTACTCTTGATATCACTTGCTGTAGGATTCAAGTATATTTTGAACTTAGCTGTCGGTTCGTTGTCCCGTACAGAAGATACATTCAGAGAATATTCTTACAATATCTCACGGAACTATAAACTTATAGGAATAGTTCTGATGATATTGAATTTCTTTATTTCATACCTTGTAAGTGTTCCTGATAAATACATCATATTTTTTTCATTCTTAATTATATCTGTTATTCTCTTATTCAGAATTATACGACTGGTGTATATTTTTCTGATACGGAGGCTTTTATTATTTTATTTGATTTTGTATCTTTGCGCACTGGAAATTTTTCCTGCTCTTATATTTATAAAATATCTGAGCGGCCAGGAACATTAAAGAGGGCTAGTTGTTGTACACTTAAAATTAAAGTGTTTTGAAGATAAAAAGTATACTGGTATCGCAACCGGAACCACAGAATCCAAAATCCCCTTATTTCGAGCTTGCCAAAAATCATGGACTAAAGATTGATTTCAGGCCGTTTATAGAGGTGGTGGGCATTACTGCAAAAGAGTTCAGGCAGCAAAAGATTAATATTCTGGACCATTCTGCTGTAATTTTCACAAGTAAAACAGCTATCGATCATTTTTTCAGGATATGTGATGAACTACGTATTACTGTGCCTGACACAATGAAATATTTTTGCATTACTGAAAATGTTGCATTTTATCTGCAGAAATATATTGTGTACAGAAAGAGAAAGATATTCTATGGAAACTCAAAGTTCCCCGATCTCTGCACAATAATATCCAAGCACAAGGATGAAAAGTATTTCGTCCCATTATCCGTACCACATAAGGCCGAGATACCTGAACTGCTCGACAGGCATAAAATAAAATACACCATAGGAAACCTGTACAGGACAATAAGTGCAGACCTTTCTGACCTTGCTGATGTATATTATGACATCCTCGTCTTTTATAGCCCGTCAGGTCCGAAATCACTGCTTGAAAATTTTCCTGATTTCAAGCAGAATGACACTAGAATAGCAGCTTTCGGACCTACTACAGCCGAGGCATTGTGTAAATTGGGACTGAGGCTGGATATCCATGCCCCAAATCCAAAGGCCCCATCAATGACTATGGCACTGGACCAGTTCTTACAAGAACAGAAGAAGAATAAATAATAAGTACACCCTTACGAGATATCCCGCAATTGCGTTGCCCAGTAAGTCCGCAACAGGATCTTTGTCATGTACAGTAATAAATTCACCTACAGCAAGAAGGAAAAGCTATGCAGCCGCAAAGTTATCTCCAGGTTATTTGAGAATGGTAACTCATTCTACTCTGAACCTTTCAGACTACTCTGGTTGAAGAGTGAAGATATAAATCCCTTCCCGGCACATACAGGCGTGAGTGTAGGAAAAAGATCTTTCCCGAGGGCTGTCGATCGCAACCGCATAAAGAGACTCATAAGGGAAGCTTGGCGCATAAATAAACATCAGCTGTACAGTCAGCTTGAAAAGCTGAATTTACAAATCTTTATTATGATAATATACGCAGCTGATAAAATGCCTGAATACAGGGAACTTGAGGTACAGATGAAAGATCTTGTCGGAAAATTTTCTTTACATCTAACCGTTATTTCAGAAAATAAGAAACCATAATAATGAAGTTTGGCAGTTATTTTGCAGCACTACGTCAGGACTCAGGTCTTTCACTTAATAACAGAAACATTTCAGATAAATGAATAAAAACAGAAACAGAACAATTTTAATAACATTTGCCGTACTCGTTATATCTGTCATTACAACGGCTTATATCTTCAGGAATGAATCGAAAGATTTCAAATTGCAGAAAAACCTGGATATTTTTTACTCGCTCATCAGGGAATTAAATGCCTTCTATGTGGATGAATTAAAACCCGATGAGTTGTTTAAGGAAAGTATAGACGAGATGCTCAATGAGTTGGATCCCTATACAACGTATTATCCTGAATCAGAAAGTGATGATTTTACATTCATGACCACGGGGAAATACGGCGGTATTGGATCCCTGATAAGAAAAAGTGGTGATTATACTGTACTTACA
>Ga0114922_10003456_pt1 | contig 14707 bp, 13 predicted proteins | sample AartaG_FD_100975 | JGI IMG/M metagenome (GOLD analysis project Ga0114922, IMG submission 100975) | Deep subsurface microbial communities from Aarhus Bay to uncover new lineages of life (NeLLi) - Aarhus_00045 metaG | ecosystem: Environmental > Aquatic > Marine > Oceanic > Sediment | place...
AGGAAGAACGGTAAAGAACCCGGTAAGTTTGATATAGATTTTCCAACAGTACAGGATGGGGCCAAAGGGGTTAATTTTGTGCTAAGAACTGTAGAAAGCAGTAAAAATAAAAAATGGGTCAATGCAAAGTATGCCCCGCCGTCTTAATACTTGCTCATAAGCGTCAGATAAATATTGTTTAAACGGCCGATATTACTGGACATATTTTTTCTATATTAGCCGGGATAGTTATGTTTCAATATCATTTGAAATTACTATTATTATTGGCAATGCAGGTTATATATCATTGATATATTTAAAATAATAAAAATTCTTCCAGGAGGCTATCATGAAGTATGGTTTGAACACTTTGATATTTACGGGAAGCTTCAAAGATGAGAATACTGTTTTATTTGAAAGGATCAAGAAAATCGGATTTGATGGTGTTGAGATAGCTCTTGCCCGGAAAGGTGATCTGGATTATGTCAGGACACTTGAACAGTTAAAAGACAATGGTCTTGAATGCAGTGGAATATGCGGTATGTTTAGCCCTGAAAGGGATATAAGAGGTCCGGATAAGGAAAATATAAAAAATGGTATAGAATACATCAGGGATGGCATTGATGCGGCAGCTGCCCTGGATTGTGATATTTTTACAGGGCCCATTTACTCTGCAGTCGGAAGGGCAAATCTTGAGAGTCCGGAAGACAGGAAAAAGCAATGGCAGACAGAGATAGAGAGTTTAAAGCAGGTCTGCCAGTATGCAGAAGAGAAATCAGTTTACCTGGCTTTGGAACCTTTAAACCGTTTTGAAACTGATTTTATAAATATTGCTGATGATGCTATAAAGCTGGTAAGAGATGTAGGAAGCGATTATTTAAAGATACACCTCGATTCATTCCATATGAATATTGAAGAAAAAGATTCTGCTGGTGCAATAAGGGGTGCAGGGGATCTTTTATACAATTTTCATGCTAATGAAAATGACAGGGGGGCGCCTGGAACTGGCCAGGTCCGCTGGGAAGAAATCGTAGATGCCTTAAATGAGATCCAGTACAATCGTTATCTTGTGATCGAGACATTTACTCCTGACAATGAGTTGATCGCAAAGGCAGCATCGATCTGGAGATCTACTGAGAAAAGTGAATGGGTCCTTCTTGAGAAGGGTTTAAATTTTTTAAAAAAAATATTTAAAGCATAAGAGAAGGAAAACAATATGAACTACCTGATAGGCTTTGATGTAGGAACGACCTCTACAAGATGTATCTTAATGGATGTTTTAGGAAAGCTAATAGCATCAGCCACAAAGGAATACCCGCTTGATACTCCCAGACCTGGCTGGGCCGAGCAGAATCCCGACCACTGGTGGGAAGCATCAGTGTATACCGTAAAAGAGGTATTGGCTAAATCAAAAGTAGAGCCCGGTAATATATCAGCCATTGGGTTATCAGGACAGATGCATGGCTCAGTATTTCTGGATAAGAACGGCAAAGTGATTAGGCCGGCTCTACTCTGGTGCGACCAGAGGACCCAGACACAGTGTGGTACTATCTATAATATCTTTGGAGGAGAGGATGAGTTTATAAAACTATCCTATAATAAGGCATTGACAGGTTTTACAGCTCCAAAGATCCTCTGGCTAAGAGAAGCTGAGCCAGAAAACTACAATAAACTGGCAAAGATACTTTTACCAAAAGACTATATAAGGTATAAGCTATCGGGAACCTATGCTACAGAAGTATCAGATGCATCAGGTACGGCCCTGATGGATATAGAGGCCAGGAACTGGTCTGATAGAATATTAGAAGGTCTGAACATAGATAAAGATCTGCTTCCACCGGTCTACGAATCATCCAGGGTATCCTCCCATATATCCAGAGAGGCAGCTTCTTTAACATGTCTGGTGCAGGGAACCCCAATAGTGGGTGGAGCAGGGGACCAGGCAGGCGGAGCAGTAGGTTCCGGTATTATACGTGAAGGCTTAATATCTGATTATCTTGGGACAAGCGGAGTTGTATTTGCCCACTCAGATAAACCTGTCTATGATCCACGGGGCAGGCTTCATTCTTTTTGTCACGCCGTAGAAGGTGCCTGGCATCTCATGGGAGTGACCCTTTCGGCTGCAGGATCATATAAATGGTATTATGATACATTTGGTACTTCAGATAAGATTGCCGAAAAATACAAAGAGCTTAAAGGTTATGAATTACTAAACAAACAGGCAGAGTCCTCCCCTCAAGGGTCCGACGGGCTTATATTTTTACCCTATCTATCGGGAGAGAGGACACCTTATGCTGATCCTCATGCAAGGGGAGTGTTCTTTGGTCTTTCATATATACATAACCAGGATCACTTTGCAAGATCAGTAATGGAGGGAATATCTTATTCCCAGTACGATTGCCTTTCACTCATGGAAGAGCTTGGCATAATGTCTGATAAGATAGTTCTTTTTGGCGGTGGAGCCAGATCATTGTTATGGCGCCGTATGATATCTGATATATTTAATACAAAGATAGTTACCCTGAATGTAGAAGAAGGACCTTCATATGGAGCAGCTATCCTTGCAGGTATTGGAACCGGAATATATAAAAACGTAGCTGAGGCAACTGGTAGTATTATAAAAGAGGTTTCGGAGACTTTTCCAAATCCTGATAATGTATCTAAATATGCCAGATATTATAAAGTCTATAAGTCACTTTATGATAGCCTAAAAGGTGATTTCGAAAAACTTGATCTGGCCGTAGGAGACTGATTGTAAATCAGGGACTTGAGGATGAATCTTTAAAGTTGAAAGAATAATCCGACTATTTAAATTTAAGGAAATTATGAATTATAATATCTATAAGTAATATGGAGGGGGCATGGAAAAAATACTGACCAGGATAAGCCGTATTTCAGCCTATATACTGATAGTGCTTGTGTTGCTGATCCTTATTACCGGGTACCGACAGGTAGGATATTTTACCTTTTTTACCCGGGGACTTGCAAATTCGCTTCATCAGATATATCTAAATATTGCCGGCCTTGTCGTGGGGTCTGTCCATGTTTTGATCTCTATCCGCAAAGCACTGGCAAGAAACAAGATAAAAGGTGTATGGGCTAATATTCTGCTGATAGCCCTGGGAGTTGCTATAGTTGGAGGATTTTCCTATTTTACTTTTTTCTAATAATCTGGCAACAATCAAAGACCTCTATATTGGTCCACCAATAAACTGACCTTTATAATTTATTATTTTATTTATAAGCAGGTTTAAATGAAAAAGAAATTAATAATTGCCCTGGTGGTAGGATCGGTTGTGATCGCTCTGGGATTTTTTCTCTATTTTATTATAGAAAATGAGATCGAGAAAAGAAGTACCGGGGCAGAAGTATTTGTTCCCGAAGAAATAGATATAAGTGTAATAGAAAACGATCTTGAATTTGCAGAGTCCCTACCTGAATATGAAATGCTTTTTACAGGTCTATTAAACGAGGAGCTCGCCAGAAGTTTCTATGATATATTATCAGAGAATCAGGATAAGATACTTACTTTTAGCGCAAGGGGGATCCGTACAGACGAGGAGATAGTCGAGGAGGAGTTTACAGGTATAAACCTTAAGTATCTTATTGAGGATACCAGTATCCAAGAAAAAGCTGAAAATGTAATAATCTACGCAACGGACCTTTTTGCTGCACAATTTAGCACAGAAGAATATTTAGGAGACGAAGTATATCTTGTATGGAAAAAGAACGGTGAATACCTGAGTCCTTCAGGTGATGGGATATTAAAGATAGTCTTTGACAATGGACCAACAAATAAATGGGTTAAAAACCCTGTACTTTTTGATTTTATCGGACCCTATGGCGAACAGGTATCTGAGCAGGATGATATTAGTGGAACGGATGTAGATTTTATCTCAGAACAGAATTTTTTCACGCTTTCTCTTGGTTTTATACCTGAAATAGATATAGAAGAATGGACACTGGAGATAACAGGTCTTGTAGCGGATCCTCTTGAGCTAAGCTATGATCAAATACTTGCGATGCTCCAGGAATCAGTATTTGCAACTCTTGAGACCATATCCAATCCGCCCGGCGGAAGTTCGATAGGTAATGCAGTATGGACCGGTGTTCCTTTTGGACACATTATGGATCTGGCGGGAATCAAGGATGGTGTGCTTGAGGTGGCTTTCTTCTGTGATGATGGATATTCGACCAGTATTACGATTGATGAAGCCATGGAAGAGGGGGTTATGCTCGCATACAAGATGAACGGACAAACGCTTACTTCGGAGCATGGATTTCCGGTCAGGATGGTAGTTCCTGAAAAATATGGGATGAAGTGGCCCAAATGGATAAATAAGATCGAATTTGTGGATTATGATTATAAGGGGTACTGGGAGCAGAGAGGATGGTCGGATTATGCTGGAAGGGATCGTCCTGAAGAAAGATATGATTGAGATTTTGCCCCGTGCATGTCAGTATAGCTGCACTATATTTTCTGGGATTTATTTGATCCATGATAAAGTATAATGGATGGAAAATACTGGTGATGAAAAACAAAATAATTAGAAAAAGACTATTTGATTTCCCTCATATCCTTTTTGCGGCCTGCCTGATGATGCTCCTTATTACTGCGTGCAGTCCCCTGAAAAATAGCGGCTATTTTGGCCCGGTGGGTCAGGAAGAAGCATTGATCAAATCTGAGAGAGCCGGACTTCAGGCACTTTTCAATATTCCTTACTACCAAATAAATATCGAAGTGGATCTTGATGAGGGTAGTTATGAGGGGAGCGCAAAAATAGACTATACAAATCTAGAGCAGACCAGTCTTGAAAGTCTATATTTCCGCCTATTTCCCAACGGGGGAGGTATATATGGGAGCGGTTTCCTGAAAGTAGAGTCAGTGATGGCAGGTGGTGAAAAAGCCATTACTGCGCTGTCTATTGATGACAGTGTCATGGAAGTGATCCTATCTGAAGAATTATCTATAGGGGAAAGCATTGAGATCAAACTTGATTTTAATGGCAGAACCTCCGGAGAGGCTAAAATGGACTATGGCATCTATAATGCTGCGGGTGATGTAATGACTCTTTCAGGATGTTACCCAATCCTTGCAGTTTATGATGATGAGGGCTGGAACATAGATCCTGTTACTAATATTGGTGATTCTGTATATAGCGATATAGCTTATTATGATATAGAGCTTACTACTTCCGGAGATCTTGAAGTGATATCCACAGGAGTAATCGTAGAGGACAAGAACATTGACGGCGGTCAAAAAAAATATAAGATGGTAAGCGGTCCTTCCAGGGATTTTTTTATTGTGCTTGGAAGAGATTTTGAGGTTTTAAGCACCAGTTATGGCGGAACAAGCATTAATGCCTATTACCTGACCGGTCACAAAGACCCGGCAGAGCTAACCCTTGATATCGCGAAAGGAGCCCTGGAGACTTTTAATGAGAAATTTGGGATATATCCATATACTGAAATGGATCTTGTAGAATTACCTGTCGAAAGATCTATAGGAATCGAGTTCCCTGGTATCATGTTATTAAGCACTCCGGTATATGGCAATAAGATATTTACATCACATGAGATAGCTCATCAGTGGTGGTACAATGTGGTGGGAAATGATGTAATAGATGAACCATGGCTGGATGAGGCGCTTACTTCATATTCTTCTATAGTCTATTTTGAACACAATGCTCCTGAAGCAGAACATCTTGGCGTATTAGATTATTTTAAGGAAGAGTATTCAAACAATCTTAAAGCAGACAAGGATGATATTGTCACAGGTTCGCTGGATCATTTCAAAGAACTGGGAAGCAGTCATTATTATCAGGTAGTTTATGTCAAGGGAGCTTTATTTTTCAATGCTCTCAGAGATAAAGTCGGTGATGAGATATTTTTCAATGCCCTTCAGGATTACTTCAGACAATACAAATACAGGATTGCTTCAGCTGAAGATCTTCTCGATATTTTTGAAGAGGTTTCAGGGATGCAGCTTAATGATTTTTATCAGGAATGGCTTTACGAGAAATAGTAAAACCTTGATTACAGTCTTCGATAAGGGAATAAGAAAAAAGGACTTGTTAAAAGCAGGCCATTTAGTAACTGTAATTACCAGTATAAATATTAAAGCAATATAAATAGATTCATTTAGTGATTGAGAATTCATCAATATTGTTTGACTGTAAATAACCGATATTTTTTTCAAGTTCCAAACGGTAATTATATACAGAGAAGGGTGATGTATATTTTTCAATGTGCAAATAATTTAGAAAATCGGAAAGTGTATTTTTCATGTCCCGTCCTTGCTTTTAGGCAAAACAAAGTTAGGGAAATGGTTGATAGTTGGTACATAACTCGGTTTGTAGGAGGATGACCACGAAACTAAGCAATGAGTACTTCTAAATCATTAGCAGAACTCCTATAGTCAATATTATAGGAAATCTTTTAATGAGCTATTATGCCTGGTATTCCGTAATTTACATAGTACCTTAAACTCGATCTGCCTGATTCTTTCTCTGGTAAGGTTAAATTCCCTGCCGACTTCTTCTAATGTTCTGGGAAGACCGTCAAGGAGTCCATATCTCAATTTAATGATCTTTCTTTCCCGTTCCTTTAAAGTGTCTAGAACAACTTGAAGATGTTTCTGAAGCATGGAAAAGTTAGCCGCATCAGCAGGAGCCTTAACTTCTGAATCTTCAATAAAATCACTAAGACGGGTTTCGTCGCCTTCGCCTATTGGAGTATCAAGTGATATTGTTTCCTGGGCTATCTTTCTGATTTCCCTGACCCTATCTGGAGTAATATCCAATAACTTTGCAATTTCATCAGAATTAGGTTCCCTGCCAAGCTTCTGGAGAAGCTGTCTTTGGACGCGAATATACTTATTAACATGTTCTACCATATGAACTGGAATCCTAATAGTTCTTGCCTGGTCTGCGATAGATCTTGTTACGGCCTGCCTGATCCACCAGGTTGCATAAGTAGAAAACTTAAAACCTCTTTTATAATCATATTTATCTACAGCTCTTATAAGCCCCAGATTTCCTTCCTGGATAAGATCCAGGAATAGCATACCTCTACTGACATATTTCTTAGCTACACTTACAACGAGTCTTAGATTCGCCTCAATCAGCCTGCTCTTTGCAGATAGGTCTCCTTTTTCAATTTTTTTAGCAAGTTGAACCTCTTCTGCTGCAGTTAGAAGTCTTTCTTTTCCAATTGCCTTAAGATACATTTTAACAGGGTCATCATTAAAGGGTCTTACAACCTGAGCATTTTTTATTTTTGGGGATATATTCAAAATTAACTTTCTCTATAGTAAGTGTTATATTGTGTTGCCCAGGCAAGTGACCTAAAATGCAATAGTCCAAGCGGCAAGCCTACTGCATAGGGTAATAGGCCTGGTCTTTTCAGTATACTCCATAAAATCAAACTCCAGTAGTAGTGTCTTCCACTTTCTTTAATACCCAGAAACCATAAAGAGGAGAATAAACCCCTGATATGATAGAAGCGAACTTTTGGCGTTTTAATCTTTTTAGGTCTATATTCTCTTAAGAATGTTCTTATTCTTTCAAAATAAAATTTGGGTGAATAAATGGTTTTTAGTACCTCTAAATGACCATCGATTAGTGTATTGGCATTCATTATTGGGATAAAGTTTAGATCAGATAATTCTGAAGTATTTCCAATGCTGTCTGCTTTATTGTCTATTAATCTATTAGCTTTTTTCAACCTATCGTGTAGTCTGCTTTTAGGTGAGACATTAAGAAGACCTACCATTGCTGCAACAATTCCACTTTTCTGAATAAAGTCGATTTGATTCTGAAATATAGTATCTTTATCGCTATCAAAACCAAGAATAAATCCTGCATTGACTTCAAAGCCCATATTCTGCATTTTTTTAACAGATTCAAGAAGATTTCTATTTATATTATGATATTTTCCGCATTCTGCGAGTCCGTCAGGATCTGGAGTTTCTATACCTACAAATACAGTGGCGAAACCGGCATCTGTCATCATTTCCATAAGCTCCTGGTCATCTGATAGATTTATTGACACCTGTGTGCTCAGGGCAAAAGGATATTTTCTTTCTTTCTGCCACTTTATGATTGCCGGTAAAATTTCCTTTTTTAGAATAGACTTATTTCCTATAAAATTATCATCAACAAAAAATACTCCTGCCCTCCAGCCAAGTTCATAGACTGAATCCAGTTCTGCAAGTATCTGTTCCTTGCTTTTTATACGGGGAATTCTTCCGTTGAGATGGACTACATCACAGAATTCACAGTTAAAAGGGCAGCCTCTTGAAAGCTGCATGCATACTGAATTGTAATTAGACAGATCAATAAGGTCCCAGGCTGGTATTGGAGCTTTTTTTATAGGTGGAAATCTTTCCTTTGAATATAACTTCTTAAGATCATTATTTTCCATATCCTTTATAAGGGTAGGGATTATTTCCTCTGATTCACCTAAAACAAGGGTGTCTATATAGGAAAATTCCTCCCATCCTGTTGTAAAAAGGGATCCGCCGGCAATAACGGTCTTACCGAGTTCGTGAACCCTATTAAATACACTGACAGTAGAATGTTTCTGGCCTATGATTGAACTTATCATTACATAATCAGCCCATTCTATATGTTCATCTCTTAAGGTATCGCAATTCATATCAATTAATTTTTTCTCCCAATGATCCGGGAGCATTGCTGCAACAGTCAAAAATCCAAGTGGGGGGTATGCAGCTTTCTTACCCAATACTTTTAGGACTTTTTTAAAATTCCAGAATGTAATTTCACATTCAGGATAAATAAGTAAAATTTTCATTAGACCTTCTTTTAGTTTATTTTAAAAAAAATGATTTGCTGCTTAAATTAATTCATAAACAACAAATCATTATTATGAAGAATTAAATATATATACAGGTCCTTTTAAAAAAACTGTATATAATTTTTTTATCTAATACCTTCTGCTGAAGTTTCTGTCAGTTTTTGGCTTCTGTGGACGAGCTTCATCAACTCTCAAAGTTCTTCCACTGAATTCTGTTTCATTCAGAGCTTCCTTTGCTTTTTCAGCTTCTTCTGTATTTGACATCTCAACAAATCCAAAACCCTTGTCCCCGATAACACTGGCACTTTTAACCTCGCCAAATGGGGCAAACAGTTCTTTCAACTGAGCATCAGTTATAGAGTAACTGAAATTACCTACATATAGTTTACTACCTTCCATACCTACCTCCTTATAAAATATTATTTCCCTAAAAGCTTGATAACATTTCTTTTGGAGAGGTGAAAAAAAGCAGTAGACCGCTCTAATTAAAACATCATTAAACGAAAGAGAGCCTTAAGTCTATGCTTAATTGTGTAAAATGTCAAATAAATTTTTGACTAGAAAAATTTGAACTAATCATATAAATATTAGACAATATATTAATAGAAGTTCCATTAAAAGTCTCTGGCAAAAAGAAAGGAAAAAATGACTGAAAAAATGCAAATATATAAATGTGAGGTCTGCGGCAATATTGTAGAGATGGTCCATCCCGGTAAAGGACAGCTCGTATGCTGTGGCCAACCTATGGCACTTTATGAGGAAAATTCTACCGATGCTGCTGTTGAAAAACATGTACCAGTGCTGGAGAGGACCCCTGATGGCTATGAGGTAACCGTAGGGAGCATGGCCCATCCTATGGAGGAAGAGCACTATATTGAGTGGATAGAGATAATTGCAGGAGAGCTCTCTTTAAGGAAGTTTTTAAAACCGGGAGATGATCCAAAAGCTGTTTTTTGCATTGATGCAGATTATGCAGTTGCGAGGGCATACTGCAATATTCACGGACTGTGGAGATCATAAGATAAGTTCATAAAATTAGAAGTTTTTAGCTATATCTTTTGAATATTAAGATGTGGCCAAAATTGTATATGCTTAATAAATAATGGCAAATAGAATGGAGGTGCCGGATGAAAGCAAACCAGATAGCAAAAGATGTATTTTTCGTAGGTGCAGTCGATTATAAAAGAAGATTATTTGATGAGCTTATCCCTCTTCCGGATGGAACATCTTATAATTCATATCTTGTAAAGGGAAGTGATAAGACAGCTCTTATTGACAGTGTGGATCCACCGATGATAGATGTTCTTTTAGGTAACTTATTGGAATTGGGTATAGAAAAAATTGATTATATCGTCTCACAGCATGGTGAGCAGGATCATTCCGGTTCCATCGCAGAGCTTATAAATAAATTCCCTCAGGCCCGGGTAGTTACAAATAAGAAATGTATGAGTATGCTTATTGACCATCTACTGATCCCTGAGGATAAATTTATCATAATGGAAGACGGCGGGGAACTTTCACTGGGGAATAAGACATTTAAATTCATTTTGACCCCGTGGGTTCATTGGCCGGAAACCATGTCCACTTATCTGGAGGAGGATAAAATACTTTTTTCCTGTGATTTTTTCGGTTCTCATTATGCAACAGATAAGCTCATGACCTCTGAAAACGGATGGGACAAGATAGAGCCGGCCGCAAAAAGGTATTTTGGGGAAATAATGCTTCCCTTTGTTGCGAGCATCAGGAAGAATATTGAAAAGCTAAAAAGTTACGATATAGAGCTTATAGCACCCAGCCACGGACCCGTCCATGATAATATTAGCAATATCATGAGCTCCTATGAGGAATGGTCATCTGATAGGCCCGGCAGCAAAGTAATTATTCCTTATGTATCCATGCATGGAAGTACAGAAATAATGGCCAAACATCTTAAATCTTCCCTTGAGAAAAAAGGTATAGAAGTATTGCTTTTCCACCTGGCGGAAGATGACCTGGGAGACCTGGCCTGTGCGCTTATCGATGCTGCTACAATAGTAATTGCTACACCGACAGTGCTTGGGGGACCTCATCCGCAGGCCATTTATGCAGCATACCTGGCAAAGGTTTTGAGGCCTAAAGTCAGATTTATTTCCATTATTGGTTCATATGGCTGGGGAGGAAAAACAGTTGAGATACTTGCAGATATTGTCTCAACTCTTAAAGCTGAAATACTTGATCCGGTTATAATAAAAGGTCATCCAAAGGATGAAGACCTCAAAGCTCTTGAGGATCTTGCGGATACGATAGCCCTAAAACATTCGGAAATGATTAAATAGAGCCCGGATAGTTAAATATTACTTAATATGGAAGACAGAAAAATAAACGGTAAGAATACTTATAGAGGGGTAAGACTTAAAACCAGGCTCGACGAGCTTTATGAGAAATATAATCATAGGGAATTTGTCCATCCTGATCCTCTGGAATTTCTTTATAGATATGGTGATCTGAGGGACCGGGAAATTGCTGGTCTTGTATCTTCTTCACTTGCATATGGAAGAGTTGCACAGATCCTTAAAAGTGTAGATATTGTGCTGGAAAAGATGAAGCCTTCACCTTATAGATTTTTACTAGGAACGGGAACCGGACATTTGGAGGCATGCTTTGAAGGTTTTAAGCACAGGTTCACGACTGGAAGTGAGATAGCGGGACTCTTGACTGCTGCCGGCAAAATGATCAGGGATTTTGGATCGCTCAATTCTGCTTTTTTGGAAAATTATAATAGCGGAGACGATAATATTATTCCGGCCTCTCTTGGTTTTTGTGAGAATTTTTCCATTTTTTCAAAAAATTCATGCTGCAGCCTTATACCATCACATAAGGGCGGAAGTGCATTTAAAAGGCTCAATCTTTTTCTGCGCTGGATGATAAGAGATGATAATGTTGACCCGGGAGGCTGGAAGGGCATACCTGCATCAAAACTTATTGTTCCGCTCGATACCCATATGCATCGCATCTCACTCCGCCTTGGGCTGACAGAAAGAAAACAGGCAGATATAAAAACTGCAGTAGAAATCACAGAATCATTTAAAATAATTGAAAAAAATGACCCGATAAGATATGATTTTGCATTAACCAGGATCGGGATAAATAATCTTCCCGAAGAACTATAGCATGTAAACTTTAAAAAAACATAATAAAATTATATAATAAGATTTATTGTATAATATATAAAATAAAGTATTAATATATATATTAAGAAAGTAAGGGGCAGGTGATGAAAAAAAGATTATTCTCAAGAGCAAAGTTTTTAATGGTCTTTGCAATTATTCTGGTACTTATAATAACCATTATGCCGGCTACTTTAAGCGGTGGCTCGGCAGAACAAATACAGGCTTTTGTAACCAGGTTTTATGTTCAATGCCTGAACAGGCAGCCTGATTCCGGCGGACTTAGTGAATGGGTCGGAAGGCTCATGAATGGCTCAAAGACTGGGGCGGATGTTGCCCATGGTTTTGTATTTAGTGAAGAATTCCAGGCCAGCAATCACGGCAATGAAGCATTCTTGACTATCCTGTACGGTGCATTTTTTAACCGTCAGCCGGATGCTGAAGGCTATGGAGCCTGGCTTGATCGCATGGCAGGCGGCATGAACAGGGAAAAGGTGCTTGATGGTTTCTTAAAATCCCAGGAATTTGCCCAGTTATGCGCGAATTTTGGCATCACTCCATATTCCGGGGCGCCTGTGGCGGCTGCATCAACTGGAGGATTTTCATCTTCCGGGGCAACAGGATTTCATGCAGGCAGGAAAGTAAATTTCATCATCTGGGGAGATGACAGTGCAGCTGACCGTGCGGGAGGCAGAGTAAGCGGAAGAACTGATATCAATCTCTTTGTCCATCTTAATCTTGATACCAGAAAAGCATATATAGTGACTATTCCGAGAGATACATGGTTTGGCGGCAGGAAGATAAACGGATACCATGCTTCCGGGGGACATGATTATGCTGTTGGAAAATTCGAACAGTTTGTAGGCGGTAAGATAGATTTTTATGCTATTACAGACTTTGATGGTTTTCCTCCGCTTATAGACTGGATGAGCGGAGTAACAGTTACCGTAGAGGAGAATATTGCTGATGGTTTTTCCGGATGTTACCTGGGTCCAGGGGTCCATCACATAAATGGTGCACAGGCTCTTGCACTTACACGCGCAAGAAAAGGAAGGGCGCTTTATGGTGGAGGAGCTTACGCAAGGGAAAAACAATCTGCCATGATGATAGCTGAACTTCTCCTTCAAAAGAAAGGTATGGTAAATTCCGGAAACCTTGGTTCCTTCATGGGGACGCTTGGACAGTTTATTTTTACCAATATCTCAATGGCCCAGGCAGCAGAGATACTTCCCGTACTTCTTTCAATGAATAGAGAAGATATCATGGTAACCACATTTAATTCATGGCCGCAGTGGTTCGGAAAAGCAAGCGCAGTCGGGTATAATGAAGCAGAGAAGAATGCATTTTTCCAGAATATATTGAACCAGTAAATGACAAGTTTAAATATTTTGATATATAAAACCCCTTGGTCCCGGACAGGATCAGGGGGTTTTGTATTTTTCCGGTGGTAATGGTGAAAATAAACCGGTCAGCAGCATAACTTTTTTTACTTTCTAATTTCTATATTTCAGGTATAATCTATCATAATTTTTCAAACTAAAAGAGAGCAATTATGAAGATCAAAAAGAAAGCTGAGACCAGCCCCGATATTATGGATGGAGGGGAAGTATCAGGGATAAAGTTCTACCCTATGATAACTGCAAAAGACGGGGCACCAAATTTTGCTATGAGATTATTTGAGATCGACCCAAATGGACACACTCCAAAGCATACGCATGAGTGGGAACATGAAGTTTTTATTATTTCAGGCAGCGGACATGTGTTTAAGGATGGTCAGGAAATACCCATAAAAAAGGATACTTTTCTCCTGGTTCCAAAAGGTGAACTCCATCAATTTACTGCCGGAGGCGAAGGTATGCATATGATCTGTGTTGTTCCAAATGAGGGGCAGCCGACTTGATATTAAAAAAATCCGGCAACAGATCACCTGCGAAGATAAGGAATATATTTATTGCACTAGCAGTATGCTGCGTCATCCTATCGACCCTGATAATATCTTGTGCCCCGGAACAGGTATTTAGCGAGCTTATAATATGCAGTGAAATAGACAGCGCTACTTTTGAACCCGACGATGCATGCGACAACTTCGATATTGAAGTCGATCAGATATTTGCTGCGGTAGAAGTCTCAGGAGTAAAAGCTGAAGACAAGTGGAGGTTTATCTGGAAAAACCTTGGGACCGGTGAGGTGATCGCTGATCCGACAAATGTCTATTCTACACAGACCACTGGTTATATAGAGGGATTTATCTCCTATAAATTAGCTCCCAATGGCAGTGGCAATATAATTGCTGAACCCGGCGATTATTCTGTCAGCTTTTATCATAATGGCGAGATTAAGTCGACAGGTGAATTCAGGATAAATAAACCAACTGTAGAAATACTTGAGGTTAGTTTTTCTAAAGACATAGATGAGCAGGGAAATCCCTTAGAAGAGAGTAAAGAGTTTCTCCAGAGAGATACAATATTTGCCGCAATAAAAGTAAGCTATAAGATAGAAGGCGGACAGTTCAGTATAAAATGGTTTAAGGGTGAAAATGAACTGTTGGAAGAGAAAAGCTTTGTAGTAGATGAGAGCCTTTATTCTTCAGGATATACATTTATCCGGTTGATAAATAAAGACGGAAAGGCCCTGCCGGTTGGCATATACAAAGTTGAATTATTTTATGAAGATGAGATTGTAGGGGAGTATTATTTTAATATAGTTCCTGAAGAGTTTTCACTGGAGCTATTTAGTGATGGATCAAAATATATAAATAATGATCA
>Ga0114922_10003457_pt1 | contig 14698 bp, 11 predicted proteins | sample AartaG_FD_100975 | JGI IMG/M metagenome (GOLD analysis project Ga0114922, IMG submission 100975) | Deep subsurface microbial communities from Aarhus Bay to uncover new lineages of life (NeLLi) - Aarhus_00045 metaG | ecosystem: Environmental > Aquatic > Marine > Oceanic > Sediment | place...
CAACAGACAACTTAACGAACGAATCTATAAAGATTGTCAGAAGCTGGAGATTTTGTGCAATGTTGTTGATGCGCCGGAGCTTTGTGATTTTCTGGTCCCTGCTGTTGTCAAACGAGGTGACCTTCAGATAGCAATCGGAACTGAAGGGCATTGCCCGGCGTATGCCGGCCATCTACGAAAGAGATTAGAACAGTCCTTCACTGACAAACACGGCGAGTTTCTCGCTGAATTAGAAACACTTCGTAAACGCATTATTCAAGATGTGCCGGACGCTGCAAACCGCAAGTCATTGTTAGGGCAACTGGTCGATGACAAGTCGTTCGAGTATTTCATTGAAAACGGGCGCGATGAATGGCACCGATATGCTGATAAACTCTTATCAGGGGAAAATAAAAGCTAAAAACTAAAAACCACACTCAAGATTTAAGACTTTTGAATCTTGAGTCGTCTTTTTCCGCTTTTTGTTTCCTGGAGTATCGGTTGCCAGAGGAGGGTTGTTTTAGGCCTGTATCTTGTCGATTGTGACCTGTAGATACTTTTGGCGATGGCCAATACGCCTTTTGCTGTTCTTGCGCTTGCGAAAGTGCATAGGGTATAGCTTTTTGCCTTTGACAACAGCATCCTGAGCTGTGGTCTTAAAAGAGGCAATAACCTTTGCACCTTTTAGAAATGGGGTGCCAATTTTGACGTTCTGACCATCGCTTACGCACAAAACCTTATCCAGCTCAATCGTCTTAGCATCGAGCGCTACGTCGGTCAGCTCGATATTCAAGCAATCGCCCTCTGCGACTTTGTACTGCTTACCACCTTGTTCAATCACTGCATACATTGTAAATAAGCCAAGTTTTATATATAAGATTTTGAATAGGTGGGGTATTCTACGCTTTCTTTAATTTTTTGTAAAGCAAATTAATGAATATTTTTGTATTCTATATATCCGCATAGTAACCTAAGATTAACGAACGTTAATTTCGGGAGCGATTATATGCAGGTAGCCATGACAGGCGATAGAATCGTACCGATGGAGGAGCTGGAACCGATATATTTCGACCGTGGATTTTACTTCGGTGACGGCGTTTACGAAGTAGTTCGAAGCTATGACGGCAGGATATTCGCCCTTGAGGAACACTTAGCCAGATTCGCCGAAAACTTAGCTGCGATTGAGATTTCCGGAGTGGACATCGACCAGATTCGCAGCCGCGTACAGAAAGCTTTTGGCGCTGCCGGTATTTCCAACGCAAAGATATATTTCCACGTTACCAGAGGCTCAGCACCTCGAGAGCATACCTGGGACGCCGAATTAAAGCCGAACTTTTTCCTAACGGTGACGGAACTTCCTGATTGGACAAAAATAAAAAACGAAGGTATCGCAGTGTCCAGCTACGCGGACTTGCGCTGGAAAAGGTGCGATATAAAGTCGCTGAATTTACTGGTTAACGTTCTTGCTCGGCAAGATGCTGCCAAGAAAGGCTGTGCTGAGGCAATACTCGTGGATGAGACAGGTTTTATAACTGAAGGGGCTGGGTCGGCGCTTTTTGCAATTTTCGGTCCAACACTTCAAACGGCTCCACTTACAGCCAATATTTTGCCCTCAATCACGCGTAAATACGTAATCGAAGCGGGCAAAAATATCGGATTAAAAATCGTCGAGAAATCATTAACGCCACAGCAGGCAAGCAATGCTGATGAACTTTTTATCGCGGTAACTACTCAAGGCATTGTTGGCGTGGTAAAATTTGATGATAAGGTCATCGGCGGCGGCAAACCCGGTAAATACACGACATTACTAATCAAAGAATTCCGCACGTTTACCATATAGGCTTTGGTTTGTGCAGTTTTTTTGTCTTCGAAAAGGACATTAACCAGATGTAGCTTTGTGTTCTTATTTGACAATTGCACACAAGTTAGCTATTTTGGTAGCAGTTTCGAACTTTAGCGCCCGTAGCTCAATTGGATAGAGTCGCGGACTTCGAATCCGAAGGTTGCAGGTTCGAGTCCTGCCGGGCGCGTTTTATGTATTTGGCAAAGCTTAGTTAGTTAACCCAATTGGAGGGCTGTAATAATGATGAGCAAAAAACAAGCATTGAGAAGGGTTTTTCAGGTGGCGATTATATGTATCTGCCTTGGAAACATCACTTTTGCGACAGCTTCATCCGTCAGAGTATGGGAAGAGCCTCGTGTAATCCCTACGTATCTTATAGGTAAACCTGACCGCAATCCGAGGTTCTACGTCGGCAGGGCATACCAGGGAGCACAAGGACGAGTGTATCCTTATCCAATGCTGGATGTGCTGACGGACAATCGACAGGACAAAAGTTATAAGTCGCTTTATCTTGAAAATGAGTATTTGAAGATTTCTGTCCTTCCCGAGGTAGGAGGCAGGCTTTTCTCGGCGCTGGATAAAACCAATAATTACGATTTTATTTACCACCAGCATGTTATAAAGCCGGCCCTTATAGGAATGCTGGGCGCATGGATTTGCGGAGGTATCGAGTGGAATTTTCCACACCACCACAGGGCATCGGTATTTATGTCTGTCGATTATGCATTAGAGGAAAATCCGGATGGCAGCTGTACCATCTGGGCAGGTGAAATGGAGATTCGGCATCGAATAAAATGGATGGTCGGTTTGACGCTACATCCGGGTAAATCTTATATTGAGGTCACTATTAAACCCTTCAATCGCACACCATTTGCAAATTCTTTTTTGTGCTTTGCCAATGTCGGTATCCATGCAAATAAAGACTACCAGGTAATTTTCCCGCCAAGCACTGAGTACGCGACATATCACGGGAAAAACCAGTTTTCACACTGGCCTATTTCATACGAAGTATTCAACAGGATAGATTACACTAAGGGGGTGAACGTGAGCTGGTGGAAGAATCATCCTGAATGGATATCTATGTTCGCCTGGAATTATGAAGACGACTTCTTTGGCGGGTACGACCATGGGAAACAGGCAGGCATTGTTAGTTTTGCGAATCATCATGTTGTTCCGGGCAGGAAGTTCTGGGAATGGAGCAACGGGCCTCGCGGCTGGATGTGGACCAAAATTATAACCGAAACCGATGGACATCATCTGGAACTTATGACCGGAGCGTATTCTGATAATCAGCCCGACTACAGCTGGCTGCAGCCTTATGAAGCCAAGGTCATCAAGATGTACTGGTATCCCTTGCAAGAGATAGGGGGGATGAAAAACGCCAATCTCCAAGCTGCTGTCAACCTGGATGTGACTGATGAGAATACCGCCAAGCTCGGATTCAACACAACATCGCAGTACAAGAATGCAAAAGTGCTGTTAAAGGCCGATGACAAGATGATTTTTGAACAGGAGATAGACATAGCACCGGATAAACCCTTTTGCAAAGAGATTTCTCTTTCTGCCGGAACAAAAGAAGAGGATTTGCGAGTAACCCTTTTAACATCGGCAGGTGAAGAATTAATAGCCTATAAGCCGGTTAGAAAGAAGGGGAGTCCGATGCCTGAAACGGTCGAGCCTCCATCTGCTCCGAAAGATGTTGAAACAGTTGAGGAACTCTATCTGACAGGGCTGCGTCTCGAGCAATTTCACAACCCTGCGGTGAAGCCTTATCCGTACTATGAGGAAGCCCTAAAAAGAGACCCGGGCAACTACAGGGTCAACGTAGCACTTGGAATCCTTTATTTTAAACGAGGAATGTTTAAAGAAGCAGAGCGGTACTTTAGTACAGCCCTAGAACGAGCCACGAAAAATTATACCAGCCCAAGAGATGGAGAGGCTTACTATTATCGCGGGCTTGTTTCAAAGTTTCTGGGGAAATACGATGCTGCATATAACGACTTGTATAAAGCAACTTGGAGCTATGGATTTCATACAGCTGCTTACTATCACTTAGCTGAAATCGAATGTATGAGAGGCAATTTTGCAACTGCTTTGGAGCACATCAACCGCTCTATAGCCACGAATGCCTGGAACACAAAGGCGCTGGACTTAAAAGCAGCGGTACTGAGGCGACTTGGACAATTCGAAGAAGCAGCTAAGGTAGCTTCAGAGGTGTTATCCGGTGACCTTTTCGATTTCTGGGCAGGAAATGAGCTGTATCTGGCTAACTCTGCAATGGGTCTAAAAAAGCAAGCAACAGAAGCAATAAATACCTTAAAGGTAAGAATGAGGGATGAAGTTCAGTCGTATCTGGAAATGGCCGTTGATTACGGCAACTGCGGGTTGTGGGACGAGGCGATTGAAGTCCTGTCTCGGCTGGATACCTCGAACGGCAAAGCCGGCAGTACATATCCGATGGTTTATTACTACCTCGGTTATTTTTGGGAGAAAAAAGGCGACAGTGAAAAATCCGTAAGATATTACAAGATAGCAAGCAAGATGCCGCCTGAGTACTGTTTTCCTTTCCGGATAGAGTCAATTGATGTGCTCAAAACCGCTTGCAGGAAAAACCAGCAAGATGCACGCGCTCACTACTATCTTGGCAATCTGCTTTATGACCATCAACCCAAGAAGGCGATTAGAGAATGGGAAAAATCAAGGGCTATTGATGATACATTTGCAACTGTGCACCGAAATCTGGGCTTTGCTTACAACCACACTTATAATGATATCCCGAAAGCCATTGCCGGTCTGGAAAGGGCGGTTGCCTGCGATAAAAAAGACGCCAGACTGTTCTATGAGCTGGATGTTCTTTATGAAAAGGGTCAGGTTCCGGTCAAGAAGAGGCTCGAGCTTCTGGAGAATAATAACGAGACAATCGTCAATCGCGATGATACCTTTATACGCAAGATACTGCTTTACGTTCAGACAGGTAAGTATGATGAAGCCATTAAACTAATCAAAAATCGTCATTTTCACGTATGGGAAGGTGGAGAAACCATACATAGTGGATATATCAATGCGCATTTACTCAGAGGCATGAATCAATTCAAGATGAAGCAGTATGCCGAGGCGCTCAAAGATTACGAAGCAGCACTTGAATATCCGGAGAATCTGGAGAAGGCAGAGCCCTATCGCGGCGGCAGGGCCTGCCAAGTCCACTACTTTGTGGGGACTGCATATGAGGCCCTGGGAGATACTGAAAAAGCCAAGTCATCTTATGAGAAATCGGTGACAGCAAAACAGAGAAGCGAATGGTCGGAGCTTCGCTATTATCAGGGTTTAGCTTTTGACAAACTCGGCCAAGAAAATAAAGCAAATAAAATGTTCGACGGACTGCTTAAGTTTGCAACAACTACGGATGACGCCGGGATGGACTTTTTTGCAAAGTTCGGAGAACAAGAACCCCCGGAAATTCGAATGGCGGAGAACCATTATCTTTCAGGCTTAGCCTATCTGGGCAAGGGCATGCAAATGCAGGCAAAGACGGAGTTTGAGAAAGCACTCAAGCTGAATATAAACCATCTTTGGGCAAGGGTACAATTATCTGAAATTGAATCGCAGAGCATATCAGCAGATACAAATTAGGTGAGATTTTAATCACTTGAATTTGTCTGCATCTTTTCTATAATGCCAAGACTTACAGTTACTACAAGATTAATATTAGTAAGGTGGAGAGTTCTATGAAGAAAATTTCAACCGCTCTATGCGTATTGCTTATATGCTTAAGTGTTTGGGGCCTTGGCGGCTGCGGGAAGAAAGACGAAGATGTCAAAGTATTAAAACTGGCTCATGGTCTTGACACAACTCACCCGGTACACAAAGCGATGGTGTTCATGGCAGAGAAAGTGCAAGAGAAATCAGCCGGTAGGCTGCGGATTGATATTTATCCCAGTGAACAATTAGGCAGCGAGCGAGAGTGTATCGAGCAGCTGCAATTAGGCGGCTTAGCGATGACTAAAACCTCCTCGTCGCCGCTGGAAAGTTTTGTACCCATGATGAAGGTTCTCGGTCTTCCCTATATTTTCAGGGATTCGGAGCATTGCTGGAATGTATTGCTTGGGCCTATAGGCAAGGAGCTGCTGGCCGCGGGTGAGACAGTGGGACTTAAAGGTTTGTGTTTTTATGATGCAGGAGCCCGCAGTTTCTATACAAGGAATAAACCCATCGAAACCCCGGCTGATTTGAAATGTATGAAAATCCGCGTCCAAAAAAGCAATATGGCCATCAAAATGATTGATGCGATGGGGGCCTCGGCGACACCCATTGACTGGGGAGAACTTTATACTTCGCTGCAGCAGGGGGTGGTGGATGGTGCGGAAAACAATCCGCCCAGCTTTTATACTTCAATGCACTACGAGATTTGTAAATACTACATACTTGATGAGCACACGCGGGTGCCGGATGTGCTGCTGATAAGTACAAAGGTCTGGAGCGAACTGTCGCCTGAGTTCAAGAATATCTTGCAGGAGGCAACTGACGAATCCGTTTCATACCAGCGCAAGCTCTGGGCCGAGAAGGAAAAAGAAAATCTCGAAGCGGTTGAAAAAGCGGGGGTGACAATAAGCCGTCCCGACAAAAGGCCTTTCCGGGATGCAGCGCTACCGATGTGGGAAGAATTTGAAGGGACGCAGATAGGCAGACTCGCAAACAGAATCAAGGCAGTAAAATAGGGCATGTTTACGGAAATCAAAAAGGTCTTAGACCGCAGCCTCGAAGTACTTGTCACTGTTTCTATGGCTGTGCTGGTGTTGGACGTGGTCTGGCAGGTTTTTACGCGGTATGTCTTACAAGACCCAAGCTCCTGGACTGAGGAATTAGCAACATTTTTAATGATTTGGGTGGGTATGCTCGGTGCCAGCGTAGCATTGAACAGAGGGGCTCATTTGGGAATCGATTATTTTGTCGCGAAGCTGCCGGATAGAAAACGCATGTATACGGTATTAGCTGTATTTGCTCTGGTAGCCATATTTTCGCTGCATATCCTTATTATAGGCGGTATCCAACTTGTGAGCATTACTCTGCGAACGAACCAGGTTTCACCAGCCCTGGGACTAAAGATGGGGTATGTATATCTGGCACTGCCTATCAGCGGGTTTTTCCTGTTATTTTACAGCGTAGAGCTTTTTATCGAAACATTTACAGCCCTTATCAAGGGGCGTCGCATAGAACAGCCGCATGATTTTGAATCAACCGCTGCGATGGACTGACCACAGTTATTAACGCAAAAAATATATTCAATATATTTAGAATTATTTAGGCTTAAATGGATACATCAACAGCGGCGATTTTAGTATTAGTTCTTAGCTTTATCATACTTCTGGCCTTGAATGTACCGGTAGCTTTCTGCATGGGTATTGCCACGCTGTTAGGCGTTCTTGTAATAGGAGAGCTTCCTTCGTTTCTTATCATAGCCCAGAAAATGGCTACGGGAATCGATAGCTTTGCGCTTTTGGCAATACCATTTTTCATTTTATCAGGGTTGTTTATGGGCCGTGGCGGCATCGCCCGCCGGCTAATCGATTTCGCCAATGTTGTGGTCGGAAGATTCCGCGGCGGCTTAGCCTTCGTGAACATTATGACCTGTATGCTCTTCGGTTCAATTTCAGGCTCTGCGGCGGCGGCGGTATCCTCAGTTGGCGGATTTATGGTACCTTTGATGAACAAGATGGGTTACCACAGGGATTTCAATGCATCAATTAGCATTACCGCTGCAACCACAGGCCTTTTGATACCACCCAGCAATGTAATGATAGTTTACTCTCTGGCTACGGGTGGAATGGTATCAATCGCAGCAATTTTTATTGCGGGCGTTTTGCCGGGGATATTAGTCGGTCTTGCGCTTATGGTAGTCGCCGGCATTATTTCAATCCGACGCAACTACGGCAAAGGGGAACGATTTGGGCTCAGTGAAAGCTTTATGCGCTTCCTGAAAGCCATTCCGGCTCTTCTTTTGATTGTCATCGTGTTAGGCGGCATTCTCGGGGGAATATTTACGGCAACTGAAGCATCGGCCATTGCTGTGGTTTACTCGTTTGCTCTCTCGGTATTTATATATAAAGAAGTCAAGCTTAAGGATTTGCCAGGTATAGTACTTCAATCGGCAATCACTACCGCGGTGGTCTTTCTTTTAATAGCAACGTCAATGGCAATGAGCTGGTTCCTGGCTCACCAGAATGTCCCTCAGAATATCAGTGCGTTTTTGCTTGGTTTAACTGAAAGCAAGATACTTTTACTTTTAATAATAAATCTAATCTTGCTTGCTGTTGGAACATTTATGGATATGACACCAGCAGTTTTGATTTTTACCCCTATTTTTCTACCCGTTGTTAAAGGGTTTGGTGTACACCCGTTGCATTTTGGTATAATTATGATTATGAATCTATGCATCGGTCTGTGCACGCCACCGGTAGGCACGGTCCTATTTCTCGGCTGCGGAATAGCTAATACAACAGTGACCAAAGCAATGCGGTACCTATTGCCGTGCTTTGCGGCAATGATTACGGTGCTGTTTATATGCACATATATACCGCAGATTTCATTGGCGCTGCCACGGTTACTTGAACTGATAAGATGAACATATTTTTAAAGTTAAGGGCCAACTTGAATCCTGAAAAAATTATAAAGGAATAGTTGTGATGAATTCAAAACCCAACGCTATTGCAGCACAGTCCGGCGGCCCAACGGCGGCAATCAACTCAAGCGCCTGCGGTGTCATTCAGGAAGCAGTACAATCAGGCAGAATCGGCCGTGTATTAGGCGCAGCCAACGGGATATTAGGTGTCTTACAAGAAGATTTGTTCGACATCTCCGCAGAAAAGCCGGAGACCATCGAGGCACTTAAGCAAACACCGGCTGCTGCAGTTGGCTCGTGCAGGTACAAGCTAAAGTCAATCGAAGAATCGAAGGCGGACTTTGAAAGAGTACTTGATGTCTTCAAAGCACACGATATTCGATATTTTTTTTATGCCGGCGGCAACGATTCAATGGATACCGCCGATAAGGTCAACAAGCTCGCCGCAGATGGCGGTTATGAGCTGGTCTGTATGGGGATTCCCAAGACGGTCGATAACGACCTTGCCTTTACCGACCACTGCCCGGGTTATGGCAGTGTGGCAAAATATGTTGCGACCTGCGCAATGGAAGCTGGCAGAGATACCGAGGCACTGTATACCCACGATACCTGCACTATACTCGAGGTGATGGGGAGAAACGCAGGCTGGATAGCAGCAGCGACCGGTCTGGCAGCACGATGTCCGGAAGATGCACCACATCTTATATATATACCTGAAGCAGCTTTTTCCTTTGAGAAATTTGTAAGTGACGTCAAAGAAGTACTCAAAGAATTTAGTAGGGTATTTATCGTTGCCGGTGAAGGCCTTAAAGACGAAAAAGGCGAATATATAACAGCAGATAAGGGAGCATTCGCTAAAAACAGCTTCGGTCACGTTCAGCTCGGGGGGGTAGCTGAAATGCTCAAGGCCGTTATAGAAAAGGAAGTTGGAATAAAAGCCCGCTGTAACAGACCCGGTACAAACCAGCGAAGCGCTATGCACTTTGCATCGCTGACCGATGTCAACGAGGCATACATGTGCGGGCAGATGGCGGTTAAGGCTGCCCTTTCCGGTGAAAACGGCAAAATGGTAACCCTGGTTCGAGAAGGGAGGGGTGAATATAAATGTACTACCGGGCAGGCTGAGCTAAGGGATGTAGCTAACGGCGAAAAGAAGGTGCCATCTGAATATATAAATGACAAGGGCAATCATATAACGCAGGCCTGCCGGGATTACATCCGGCCATTAATAAAAGGCGAAGCGCCGATTACGATAGGCGAGGATGGCCTGCCTGTTTTTATGAGATTCGAGCAAAAACTGTTAGAAAAGAAGTTACCAAAATATATGTAAGAGACCGAGGAGAGCGCTGCAGTAAGATGATTTTGGGAAAGTACTCATTTGGAATTGGTGACAGATTCGGCTGCCAGGGCAAAGCCCAGTTGCAGGCTATTATCAAAGCAAAAGAGCAGGGCGTTAATATCACGCCGGTCTGGAATAAATCGCACCGCGAGCACACAATGGTGAAAACCGAACCTATAGACGTCCGAACTGAAGCCGATGAGGCTATCAAAGCATTGGGCTGGAATGATTCGTACTATGTGGACGCAGACCACATCAACCTGAATAATGTTGACCCTTTCATCGATTCAAGTGATTTTTATACTATTGACATTGCCGACTTTATCAATAACTTAACAGATGAAAAGGAGGTGACGGCTTTTATTAATAAATACAAAAAGTATATCGGTTCCTTTGAGATTCCCGGAATCGATAAAACCTTCGATATTACTGAAGAACAGCTCGAAGTCGCTGCGCGGAAATTCCTGCTGGCTATTAAGGAAGCGGGTAAAATCTACCGTCATATCGAGGCAGCGAAAGGCGCCGACAACTTCGTCACAGAAATCTCAATGGACGAAACCGACCAGCCACAAACACCTATCGAGCTATTCTTTATTCTCGGGGCTATTGCCGATGAAGGTATTCCAGCTCAGACGGTTGCTCCTAAATTTATCGGACGTTTCCACAAAGGTGTTGATTATGCCGGCGACATTGCTAAATTTGCAAAAGGCTTTGAAGAAAACCTTGCCGTTATTGCTTTTGTGACGAAGGAATTTTCTTTGCCTGAAAACCTAAAATTAAGTGTGCATTCCGGCAGCGACAAGTTCTCACTTTATGGGCCAATGAATAAGGCTTTAAAGAAATTCGATGCAGGGCTGCATATTAAGACTGCAGGGACAACCTGGCTGGAAGAACTTGCCAGTCTGGCTATAGCTGATGGAGAGGGTCTATTAACAGCCAAACAAGTTTACACGAAGGCACTATCACGATTCGATGAACTTTGTGGTCCATATACTGCGGTCATCGATATTGACAAGGACAAACTGCCGACGGTGGAGATTGCAGAGAAATGGAGCGGCGCTGAGTTCGCCGGTGCCCTGCGGCACGATGAGTCATGTGATAAATACAACCGAAGCTTTCGCCAGCTTTTGCACGTGGCATACAAAATTGCCGCTGAAATGGGAGATGATTTTTTAGCTGCTCTCAAGAAGCGTGAAAAAAATATTGCGAGGAATGTAACCGAGAATATCTATGAGCGTCATATAAAGCCTATATTTATCGGATAACAAAAGGACAAAAACAAATGAAAGAATTATTTGACCTTACAGATAAGGTAATTGTGATTACAGGTGGCGGTGGTATCCTGTGCAGCACTATAGCCAAGGCACTTGCCGATTCGGGAGCAAAAATAGCCATCTGGGATATCAAAGAAGATGCAGCGGCTAAAACCGCCAACGAAATCAAGGCTAACAATGATACATCCATTTCAGTTAAATGCGATGTCTTGGATAAAAATAGTTTAAAAGGCGCTAAAAAAAGAACCATAGCTGAACTTGGCCAAATTGATATTCTGATTAATGGGGCAGGCGGCAATAAAAAAGAAGCTACTACTTCGGAGGATTTGTCGTTTTTCGATTTGCCTGCCGAGGCAGTTCGCTCCGTATTCGACCTCAATTTCACCGGCACCTTTCTTACAACGCAGATTGTTGCCGAAGATATGGCCAAGCGGCACCAAGGCGTAATACTGAATATATCAAGTATGTCGGCCTTTAGACCTCTGACCAATGTTATGGGCTACTCAACTGCCAAGGCTGCAGTTAATAATTTTACGCAATGGCTTGCTGTACATATATGTCAGAACCACTCCAAAGACATTCGGGTCAATGCTATTGCACCGGGTTTTTTTCTAACCGAACAAAATCGGTTCCTTTTAACTGATGAAAAGACCGGCGAACTGACCGCTCGCGGTAAAACGATAATCGACCATACACCAATGGCAAGATTCGGCGACCCCGAAGACCTCGTCGGAACGGTCTTGTGGCTCATAAGCGACGCCGCGAAATTTGTTACCGGAACTGTTGTTGCCGTTGATGGAGGATTCTCAGCCTTTAGCGGTGTATAAATTCTTTTGGGAGAGCAAAATGACCGACCCCGCAAAACCATTGAAAGACTTTCAGTCAAAAAAGGATTTCTTTGTTGGTATTGATTCGGACGGATGTGCTTTTGATACGATGGGGATAAAACAGCGGGAATGTTTTTGTCCCTGGATGATTGCCTATTTTGGCTTGCAGCCCGTGGCACAGGCGGCACGCGAATGCAAGGTGTTCGCAGACCTTTTCTCGAAAACGCGGGGTGCCAATCGACATAAAACAGCCAAGCGTATCATCGCGGAGCTGCTGCCGTCCCATCCAATGACCAAGGCGAGAGGTTTCCAAGTCCCGCAGTTTCCGCACTATTTTGCCTGGGTCGATGACCCCAAGAGCCTGCTCAGTAATGATGGTCTCAAACAAGTTATAGCGGAAACCACTGAACCGGATGCCAAGCGTGAGCTGGAGCTGGCTCTGGCCTGGAGCGAGCGAGTCAACTGGGCTATAGGAGAAATGGTAAAGGCAATGCCTCCATTTCCATATGTTCGCGAAACCTTAGAGAAAATATCGCCGCTGGCTGATATTATTGTTGTCTCAGCCACTCCCTGCGAAGCACTGCAACGAGAATGGGAAGAACACAATATCGCCAAATACGCGGAGGTTATAGCAGGGCAGGAAATGGGCAAAAAAGCCGAACACCTTAACTTCGCCACAAAGGGCAAATATGAAAAGAACCACATCCTTATGGTCGGTGATGCCCCCGGAGATATGAAAGCCGCCAAGGCAAACGATGCCCTTTTTTATCCGATTAATCCCGGCAATGAGGTCGAATCATGGAAGAGATTTCACGATGAGGCATTTGATAAATTTATCAACGGCCAATACGCCGGAAGCTACGAGGAAAAATTAATCGCTGAATTTGATGAATGTTTACCTGAAAGGCCTCCATGGCAGAAGTAAAGACTTAGAGATGGTAATTGAAAAGCAGAATAAAGACGGCTTCATTACAAACAATCAAACCAGTGAAGCAATCGCCGAGTTCTTTAACGCAAACGACTATACTGGAAAACGGATTTTACTGTTAATACCAGATGATACCCGTTCCGGTCCTGTAGACGAGATATTCAAGAGCATTTATGATTGTTTAGCTAAAAAGGCAAAGGCCATCGATTGTTTGGTTGCGCTCGGCACACACCAACCCATGACAGAAGAGCAAATTTGCACGAGAGTAGGTATAAAACCACCTCTGCGCAATAGCAAATATGCATCTGTAAACTTCTTCAACCATGAATGGGCAAGAAAAGAAACGTTTATTTCTATTGGGAAAATTTCCACTGACGAAATTCACCAGATAAGCAATGGTCTTTTTTGCGACGAAGTTGATGTCGCCATTAACAAGCTGATTTTTGATTATGATGAGTTCTTCATCATAGGCCCTGTTTTCCCGCACGAAGTTGTGGGCTTTTCCGGCGGACACAAGTATATCTTTCCCGGGATTGCAGGTGCTGAAATCATAAATTTCTTTCACTGGCTTGGTGCTGTTATGACCAACCCGGTGATAAACGGCAACAAGTGGACACCAACACGGCAATTAGTCGAAAAAGCCGCATCGTTTATAAAAACGCCACACCAGTTATTCGCCATCGTTTCTGTCGACAACAAACTCAAGGGACTGTTCATTGGCGATTGTAAACAGGCATGGGAAAAAGCAGCTGATTTATCTGAGAAAGTCCATATCATCTATAAGGACAAATCCTACAAGACGGTTCTGGGTATAGCACCAAAGATGTATGATGATATCTGGACAGCCGGAAAGGTTATGTACAAATTAGAACCTATCGTTGCCGATGGAGGAACCTTAATCATCTATGCTCCGCATATAAGCGAAATTTCCTATACGCACGGAAAAATCATTGATAAAATCGGTTATCATACGCGTGATTACTTTCTCAAACAAATGGATAAATTCGCCGACATTCCCCGATGTGTGACGGCACATTCAACACATGTTAAAGGAATCGGCACATACATTGATGGTATCGAAAGACCAAGGATAAATGTGGCACTTGCCACAGGTATCAGCCGAGAACGCTGCCGAAAGATAAATCTTGGTTACATGAACCCTAACCAAATTGATATACGTAATTACGAAAATAAAGAGGACAGAGGTATTCTCGTTGTACATAATGCGGGAGAAATACTATACAGATTATCGAGCGGAGAGATACCAATAATTCCCGATGAGTAGTAAATAAAATCAGAAAGGGAACACGAAATGTCAAAAGCTGATATTGGGCTCATAGGCCTGGCGGTAATGGGGGAGAACCTGATTTTAAATATGGAAAGCAAGGGCTTTACAGTGGCCTGCTTTAATCGAACGGTTTCGAAGGTGGACGATTTTATCAACGGCCGAGCCAAAGGCAAAAACATCATCGGCTGCCACTTCATTGAGGAGCTTGCCCAGAATTTGAAAAAGCCTCGCAAGGTAATAATTCTGGTCAAGGCCGGTCCTCCAGTTGACGCCTTCATCGAAAAACTTTTGCCAGTCCTTGAAGATGGTGACATCATAATCGACGGCGGCAACAGTCATTTCCCCGATACGATTCGAAGATGCAAAAAAGTTGAAGAAGAAGGAAAACTTTACATCGGCACAGGTGTATCCGGCGGCGAGGAGGGCGCACTAAAAGGCCCATCAATGATGCCTGGCGGCTCGCCGAAGGCATGGGAAAGTGTAAAGCCCATCTTCCGGGCCATTTGTGCCAAAACCGATGAAGGTGAGCCTTGCTGTGAGTGGGTCGGTGAGAACGGCGCCGGCCACTTTGTCAAAATGGTGCATAACGGCATCGAGTACGGCG
>Ga0114922_10003458_pt1 | contig 14698 bp, 11 predicted proteins | sample AartaG_FD_100975 | JGI IMG/M metagenome (GOLD analysis project Ga0114922, IMG submission 100975) | Deep subsurface microbial communities from Aarhus Bay to uncover new lineages of life (NeLLi) - Aarhus_00045 metaG | ecosystem: Environmental > Aquatic > Marine > Oceanic > Sediment | place...
CCTTTTTCTCCAGTTGTCTGATATCTTCAACGCCTGAAACCTGAACTACTCTGGCGTTACCCAGCAAAAGCCGGGCAAGATAATTAAGACGGTTGCGCAATAGTGAAAAATCGAAACAATCAAGCAATAGCTGCTGCTGGTAGCTGATTTTGGCTGCCTGAAGTCGGCTTTCGGAGGGCGGGTTTTGGTGAGCGTTTTCGTCAAAGCACATTATTGCTTTGTCCGTTTTTATTCCCCGAGATGAGATGGGAGAGCTCAGCACCATGCCCTCTATAGTTTTACAACGGCTTAAGGCCACGTAAATCTGACCATGGGCAAAAGCTGCTTTGGCATCAATAATGGCCTTTTCAAAAGTCAGCCCCTGACTTTTGTGGATGGTGATTGCCCATGCAAGTTTCAGGGGGTATTGCTTGAATTTGCCGATTATATTCTTTTCAATTTCCTTATTTTCTTCGTTCAGTGTGTATTTGATATTTTCCCAAATGATTGGTTCAACCACGATTTCCTGTTTGTCGCCGGGGCAGGTAACGCTGATGTTTTTGCTCGAAATTTTGGTTATTTTGCCGATTTTACCATTGTAATAAAGTTTTTCAGCAGAGGGATCATTGCGCACAAACATCACCTGTGCCCCCTCTTTAAGCAGAAGAGTGGCCAGGGTCGGGTAGATATGTTCAGGAAAATCTCCGGAAATTTCAGCTTTGAAACGGTGTTCTTTTTTGGACAGGGCCTGAAGTCTGGTCTGATTGATGGATTCGGCGCTGCGGTTGTGGGTGCTTAGGGTAATATAGCCCTGATCTTCGCCCGGTGTAAAATCCTGAATGTAACGGTGATTAAGATCCGCTATGGATGATTCATCAAGCCGGTTGTCACGTACCCGATTCAGGAGCTTGATAAAACGGGCGTCTGACTGGCGATAAATATGCGTCAGTTCAATGGTAAGCAGTTCAGTAAGACCAAGCGCTTTGCTGCTGAAAAAATAAACCGACTCATAATGTTGCTGCAAAAGGTGCCATTCATTTTGCTTTGCCACCGGAGAGAGCTGATGCAGATCGCCGATCACAAGCAGCTGCACCCCGCCAAAGGGCTGATTATTACGGCGATGGCTACGCAGCACAGCATCCACCGCGTCGAGTAAATCTGCCCGTACCATACTTATTTCGTCAATCACCAACAAATCAAGGCTTTGTATAATCCGCTTTTTTTCTTTGCTGAACCTGAACTGGCGCTGTTTATTGCGCTCATATGTCTCGCTGCCCGGTACAAATGGGCCAAACGGCAGCTGAAAAAAAGAATGGAGTGTTACTCCGCCGGCGTTGATAGCCGCAACACCGGTTGGAGCGGTGATAATCATCCGCTTCGCCGTGTTCTTTTGCATATTATGGAGAAAGGTTGTTTTGCCTGTGCCCGCTTTACCCGTCAGGAAAATATTGCAGCCAGTGTACTGAACAAAGTCGTTGGCGAGTTGCAGTTCATGGTTTGTGGGGGACATAGTTTTCCTGGTCATGCGCGTTGTTAACGTTTTTTACTAATCGGACAGACCCAATCCAGTGGTTCAAGAATGCGCTCTTTCAAAATCCGGATGCGGGCGAGCAGTTCGTCGAAATAGTTGCCTCCGCCAGCCTCTTTCAGCCGCTCATCATCCAGGGCAAATCCCTTGGCAATGTATTCTCTCAAGCGCAGGGTAGCCCAGATGCGGAAAAGGGTGGCCACATCATCTTTGTGATGCGGTTGGTGATGTGTATTTCTTGGGTTGTGATTTGAACACCACAAGCTTTTTCTTTTTTTTACAGTGTTTGCGGATGATCTGTTCAAAGGCGGAGCGGGTATAGATCGCTACGGCCTTGTAGTTGGTGATTTCAATAGACTGGGTTCTCATTTCCCTGGTTCCAATTGGTCACTCTCGACAAGAGCAGATTTTCCTTTCGCTGTCAGGCGATACTTCTGTGTTGGGCTCTTTGGCGATTCAGGTTGTGTCATTTCAACAAGGCCCGCATCCATGGCCGGCTGCAAATAGTCATAGAGAAACGTTGGACGGTGACGTAATCCAATGGATTGCATTGCATCGCGCGCGCCCAAGGGTTCATTTTTAAGGCAGTCCAGGATGCGTCTTACTTGTTCGGTTACTTGTTCGGTTACTTGTTCGGTTACTTGTTCGGTTACTTGTTCGGTTACTTGTTCGGTGGCCTTTTGAACCGTGATTTGTTCAGCCAGGGTTACGGTAAAGCGCAACCGCATGCCGATTTCCATAATCTGCAGCTCCGGCAGCCCCAGTTCTTTTGCCTCTCGAATAATACGGGGGATGCCGCTGCCCCATTGTTCAATCAGATTCAGTTCACGGAAGACACGGGCGATGACATGGTTGCGGATTTTGGAAACGCCCTGACGCATATCATCGATGGTCATGCCCGGCAGGAGGATGCCGGGGTTTTCGATTTCGATACGGTCATCGAAAAAGGCGATGCGGATGGGCGCTCCACGCTGGGAATAGTCGGCGTGAACAAGGGCGTTGATGACCGCTTCGCGCAGGATCCCGAGGGGGATACTCCAAACATCCTTGCGCCGGATTTCGGAAAAATCTGCGCCGCGCATGGCGTGCTTCTTGAGAAACAGCATGATGCTGTCCACCGCCTGCGGCAGATGATCGTTTAGTTCGATGTGGTCGAAGATATCCGCCTTGTCCCAGCCGATGAAGCGTCCACACTGCACCCATGCATCGGGGAAATATCTCTCGCGCTCCTTTCCGATGAGCAGAACCGCCCCCTTCGTCGGTACAAGCCGCCCTTGCTCATTCTTGAGCAGTCTCAGTGTGAGCAATTCGTTTTCGCCAATATCGAGCCGATCGTGAAACAGAGTTTTCAGCGCTGACAAGTCCAGATCATCAACAGTCAACCCGGGCATGGGCAGTTCATCAAAAGCGACGCCTTCCACAGAACGACGCAACTCGGCGATCAACTCCCGGTCGGCTTGTCGGTTGGTGGAGCCCAGCCGCACATAGGCACTACCCTCCGGTCCTTCGGCCTTTAACCAGTGCGGCCGGGACCCGCTCAGAAAAACTTCAACTACAAGCAAGGTCTTGTCTTCAATGGTGATCATTTCCACATTGGGAACCAAGCGCGGCCTGATGGAGTCGGCGATCAAACTGCAAAGCCGCTCCTCTTCATCGAGAGGGCGCTCGACGCCTACCGGCAAACGGGTTTTATCCTCCACGCCGATGATCACTCGCCCGCCCGCAGTATTAGCGAACGCTACCAGGGTTTTCATCAGGTTCTTCGGTGACGACAAATCCCGCTTGAACTCCAGCGTCTTACCTTCCTCCCGTTTCAAAAACTCCAATACTTTCATCGTTTCAACGCCTCCCGGATGGTTTTGACCACCTTCACGCTGTCGAGGGTTTCAATGTGGCTGCGCACCGGGTGGTGTGGGTCGTAGAGCCGATCGAACCTGCACTGGATGACGGATCAGTTTTTCCGGCTTCCGTGATAGGGCCATGCGTTCATAGAGCATGGACTGAATAATTTTATCCGGGGTGCGGGTGCTCCATCCTTCGAGGCGGCACATTTCAGTGTAAAATTCCCGTTTCAAGGGATCTTCGATGGGAATCAAAGACTTGAAATGGGTCCAGCCCAATTGTCTCCGCAGTGCGGCGACAATCTCCTTGCCGTAAGCCGCCGGCCTCTTTCAACCGCTCATCATCCAGGGCAAATCCCTTGACAATGTATTCCCGCAAGCGCTGGATGGCCCAGATTCGAAATTGCGTGCCGCGCAGTGACTTGACGCGATAACCTACCGAAATAATGACATCCAGATTGTAGTAATGGGTGGGTTTGGTTGAAAATTCGGAATTTCCGAATTTTCTCATAACCTGTTCTTCAACAAGTTCCCCTTCTTTAAAGATCTTCTTAATGTGTTCATTGATCGTGGATTTGGCTTTGCCGAAAAGCTGTGCCATCTGATCCTGGGTGAGCCAGACGGTTTCATCCTGCATCCTGGTTTCAATTCGGATGCGGCCGTCCTCGGTCTGATACAGCAGAAACTCTCCGGCGGCTTCTCTGGGTGCAAGTTCATTCATCCCCTGGCCCTCCGTGCATTCAAAGCCTCGAGAGCACGTGAGACGTTCTTTCGGTCAACCAGGTTTGATTCGAATACATCCCCGCATACCACCATAAACTGGCAATCCTTTTCTTTAGCAATGCGACCAAGTTCACGGATTGCATCAAATCGGGACTGGGCGAATCTCTCCTGAACCCCTTCTGAGAAGAAGTGCCGGGTCATCCCTAACTGCCAGTCACCGGTATGGAGGAAACGCATCACGTGTTCATTCCTTTTCATGGCTGCCGGTCTTCTGTGCCTGTGATGTATGGGTACACCTGGCCGCCAGGCCGGCCAAACTCATTTGTTCGGATATCTGGTCATGAGGGATCAAGAGATAGGTCCAGGGCTTGCCGCCATAAGTCTTCGCGTGAATCGTTGCATGTTCACTCCAGACGGCGGCCGCATCCGCCTTTGACTGAACAACGTCATCTGAAACCTCGGAGGCGCGCTTGGGCTCACAGAGGAATTTCCCGGTTGCAGTCTCGACGACAAAATCCGGTTCATACGATTCGTCGTGGCTGTAGTGAATCTGAAAATCGCCCTTTGCGGGCTTGAACCACTTGAGGATATCCTTGTCGTTCTCGAGGATCACGGCAAAACGCCGCTCCGGATCGGAGTCAAATTTTTGTGCTGGATACAAGCATTTCTTAAATCCACCGAAAAGCATGTTCGTGATTCGATTCTTCTCGCCTTCCGGGATCGGCGTCCTGAAGTCACGAACCGCTTGGTCCGCGCCGGCCGTGTAGTTGTTTGGGCGCAAAGTCCGAAATCCCTTGGTAACATTGGCCTCATAAGACGCAGCCGACTCTACGAAATGGTCCTGCATCTGGGAGTGGATAAGGTTTACAAGAGGTTGCTGGTGGTACTGTAGCACATTCAACACATCCTCTTCTTCGGCCAGGTATGACCGCAGATGCGCCACGACCTGACCAGCCAGTTTGTAGAGCAACGCCGAGTGGTCGTCATAACTGATATCATTGAAATCAATCAACCCGCGCACCATGTAATCTTCCGGCCGTTTCTCCTCGACCACGCCTGATCCGTCGCGCAGCTTGTATCGCTGCATATCATGCAGGTGTTGAATTAGAATGTCCTGCGCCACCGGCTGCAAGTTGATGTTCCTGGTGTCCAGATCGAAATCTTCATATCCGGCGACCACCTCGCCTTTTGGCACGACCACGATTTTTGGAATGTCGATGGAGAGGTCCTGATACAGCGTCGTGGTCTCCTTCACCACGTTTGCGACAGTATCTTCGCCAAGGCTGTCGTACAGAAGTCCGAGCTTGGGCCGGGCGATCTTCTCAACCTTCTTGACGATTTCCTTCTGGATCTTCGCATCCTGAAGTTGGTCGCTTCCGCGCAAGCGTTCATACTGACGGATAACCTGGAACGTAGCCTTCGCTACTTCCTGCTCTTCCGGTTTCTCGAAGAGGCTGCGGGTCACCGGGGCATTCTCTTTTTCTCCAGCCTTCGGTAGAGGCGTGGAGATGATCTTCTCAAACTCGGATTCGACAATCACCGCCTTCTTGCCGCCCGCGGGTATATCCTTTCCAATGACCACCCCGGTGCGGATGATTGAGTTTGGATCGTTGGCGTGATCGATGATCTCCTGAAACCTGTCGTGCGACACGATGGTCGGGCGATCCACTGCCGGGACCCCCACCCGCTTGCCGTAGGGCAGGCGCAGCCCCCGGCCGATGGACTGTTCCACCAGGGTCCGGGAGTTCGCGGCCCGTAGGGGGACGATGGTATAGAGATTCGTAACATCCCATCCCTCTTTGAGCATATTGACGTGGATGACGACCTCGACCGGGTTGTCCGGGTTTTCAACGTTCAGCAACTGCTCGACGACCTCGTCTTTCTCTTCGCCGCGCACGTTCGAGTGAACGGTAATTACCTTGCCCTTGTATCGCCCCTCAAAGAAAGCGTCATCTTCCATAAGCTGCTGCAGCGCATTGGCGTGGGTTGTGTCCTGGGCGACAACCAGCATGAACGGTTTGACCATCGGCTGGTCGTTGTTTCGAGCGTACACCTCCAGCTCGACTTTCGTGTTTTCATGAATCCGAACGCCGTCTTCGAGCTTGACTTTTTCCAGGCCTTCGTCCGAGTAGTTCGCGGCATCGAAGTTCTCCCGCGTCGCCACTGCCGGTTCTTTCACGAAGCCGTCGGTCATCGCACTGCTCAAGGGATAACTGTAGATTACGTTCCTGAAAAGCTCGGCTCGCCGGCCACGCTCCACCTGCGGTGTAGCGGTCAGCTCCAGTCCCAGGATGGGATTCAACTCGTTGATCGCCCGCACTCCGGCGCTGGCCCGGTAGCGATGCGATTCATCCATCAACATCACCAGGTCGTCCAACCCGGCAAGGTAATCGAAATAGCTCTGCCCGATGTATTCGCTCAGGCGCTTGATGCGCGGGCTCTTGCCGCCGCGTACTTCGCTGTTGATCTTCGATATGTTGAAAATATTGATATGAATGTTCGGCTCCATCCCCGGCAAATAACCATGAATACTGCGTCCGCTCTCGTAGTTGTCTCCGGTAATGATCTCGGGCGTGTTGACGGCGAAATCCGAGATGCCCTGGAAAACATACTTGGGTGTGTTCGGCGTAAAATCGGCGATCAACTTGTTGTAGATCGTCAGGTTCGGCGCGAGTACGAAGAAATGACGGATGCCCTCGCTTAAGTACAGATAGCTGATGAGAGCGCCCATTAACCGGGTCTTACCTACGCCTGTGGCTATAGCGAAACAGAGAGATGGGAAGTTGCGCTCGAAATCCTCGACGGTCGTGAACTCGGTCTTGATCGTTTCCAGAGCCTGGGCCACATCTCCGTCCTTCTCCAGAGAGACGATCTCGCAGACGCGGGCCAGGATCTCCAGCGAATCCCGCTGCGGGGGGCGCAGGCTCAGGCGGTTGCTGATGACGTTGACCTGTTGAATGCTCATTTTGAATCCTCCCGTCGAACAGACAAGAATTTCTTGTGAGTTGCCTCCTGGGTGAGTTCCCCTTCCTCAAAGATATTCCGAATATGCTGGCTGATGTTCTGCTGGGTGGTCTGAAACAACTCAGCCATCAAAGGCTGTGTCAGCCAAACGGTTTCATCCTGCAGCCGCACATCAAGCCTTACCTGCCCGTCTTCGGTCTGATACAGCAGGAACTCTCCGGCTGCTTCTCTGGGCGCAAGTTCATTCAGCCCCTGGCCCTCCTTCCATGAAATCGAGTGTCGCCTGGGCCGGGTTGCCCTTGCCGAATTTCCGGCGTGGTTTGGCTGGAGTGTCTTCCGTCCACTCTTCCAACTCCGGCGGAGCCTTGGGGAGGTTCTTGATCTCCAGGCTGTAATCGTCGTGCCCCCACTCGCACTTCTTCAAGACCGCCTTGGGTATCTTCTTGATGGTCAGGTTGGAAAACTGGGCCGGGTCACACCGGAAAGCGGAGCAGCAGATGAGCAGGCTGCGCTCCGGCCCGACCTCATCGCTGAGGCGGGTCAGCATCTCCTTGCTCATGAACTGGGTGGTCACGTAGAGGAAGTCCGTTTCTGTGCTCTTTCCGTGAATCCAGTAGACATCCTCACTGGGCGCATACTCGAACCCCTCCAGCTTGCACATGGCCTCGGCCAGCATGGCCGCGTTGAATTCGGAGTTGATGACCGGGTTGCCCCATTCGTCTTCCACGATGAGCGATGGGCCCAGGCGATAGTAGCGGAAACCGCCGCCGCCTTTCCAATTGACGGCCTTGGAGGTGCCGCCATCGTCTTCGCCGTCGATGACCTTTTTCAGGCGGGGGATGATGTGAGTGTGGCAGTGCTCACCCAACTCCACCATAATCCAGCGGCGACCCATTTTGTGAGCAACTGCGCCGGTAGTGCCTGAGCCGGCAAAAGAATCAAGAACAATGTCTCCTGGATTCGATGCAATATGGATTATTCGATGCAAAAGTCTTTCAGGTTTCGGTGTTTCAAATGTCGCTTTCTCACCGAATAGCTTTTCCATTTCACCTGTAGCATGCTGATTCAAACCTGCATCAATCCAGATTGTTGGAGCTGCCATGCCTTTTTTAGCCTCTGAAATAAAGAGCTTTCGCATTGGAGTTGTTGCAGTTCCCTTTACTCCCCAGTATAGTCGGTTGTCTTCCTGAAGTTTTGCCATATCTTCCTTGTTATGCCGCCAGCAACATCCTTTTCGAGGCCATACTTCTTGGCCAGTATATGGATTTTTGATGGGATAGAATAGACTATCTACAAATCGCCCTCCTTTACCATGAGCAGTTGTATCAATCTTCCGAAATGGACCACGTGGGTCGGGGCCATTCGGTTCAGGAAAAACCCGATATTGAGCATTAGCTTTCTCTGTTCGGGGCATAAAATTAAACGATTCTTCTGCCAAAGTCTTTTTAGAGCTGCTCTCCTTTGTCTTTCCCCACACAAGGATATGTTCGTGAACAGCTCCAATAACACGATCATTTGGTGGTCCATCTCGTTTACGCCAGGCAATATCTGCAATAAAACAATCGCGTCCGAAGATCTCGTCTCCGAGGATTTTGAAATAATGTGCTTCGTTATCATCTAAGCTGATCCACAAACTACCATCACGTAATAAAAGTGATCTTAGTAGTTCGAGTCTATCACGCATCAACGATAACCAAATAGAGTGCTCAACTCCATCATCATATTGTCTAAACGCTGATCCCGTATTATAAGGCGGGTCAATGTAGATGCACTTAACCTTCCCGGCAAATTCTTGCTCCAGTGCTTTCAACGCTAGCAGGTTATCACCGAAGATCAGCTGGTTATCGAAGATATCATCGTCGCTGACGCGGTGCCTGGCGTGGTAGGACTTCTCCGGGTCCTCGATCAGAATTCTCGGCTCCAGCCTTGGCCGATTCTCCTTCCCGATCCACGTCAGTTCGAGTTTTGTTTTCTGTTTCGGCATTGTTCTTCTCATCAAGTATCCTTAAAGACTGCAAGCGTTCTTTCAATTACATCCTTAGGAACCTCGCCCCTATATCGCCCCTTCAGGAGCTTTATGAATTTCTTGCAGAACTCCAGACATTCCGTTTTGTGAGAATAAACCCACAATTTGAATACCTTCTGATTACCACGTCCCCAATGCTGGCTTTGCTGATTGTACCAATTCTTCACCCACTTCTTGTTGTCGCCTTTCACCCGGGAAGTACCCCCTTTTGATGTTACGGCGAATTGTCTCGTGTAAGTGGTTCCAACTTTCCTCCAAAATGGGTCGGAGTCTTTCATCGAGAAAAGATGCCGATAGACAAGGGTCTCGGGGCGTTTGTTCCCTGGCAAAGCTAGTAGATTCTTCGGCGGGTTGGTCCATGTTTTTGCCATATCACCATCAGGAACAAAAATCACGTTCTGCAACTCAGGCAGCTTCTTGGATATGTCGGCAAGGTTCTTTAGATATCCTGCCCCAAAGGTGATCGTATTGGTACTGGCGATGTAGTTTTTGAGCTTTGACCCACAGATTTGTTGAAACAGGCATTTTCCTTCATCATCTTCAAAGACCACCGACACCTTTCGGGGCTTCTTCTGAGGAGGAGTTGCTTCTACCTTCAAGTGATCTGTGATCTCCTGATAGGTTGAGAACTCTTGACGAACTATCGCGCCATCACTATTGGCTATATGCAGACTCTCAATATCCTTCTTGAGCGGGGATTGATATGCCTTTTTAAGCAGATGCAAAGAATGTGACGTTGCAATGATCTGTAATCCGAGTTTATTCGACTCTTCGCAAAGCATTTCAAGAAGCTTATTCTGTGCAAAAGCGTGAAGCGTGGCATCCAATTCATCGATCAAAAGCATCCCGCCCTGATACCGATCTCCAAGTTTCTTTTTAAGACCTCGAAAAGACAGGATGGCCGTCAGCAGCTGGCTCAGATTATCCTGTCCAGCCGAGCAACTTTCGCCGTCGTAGTTGCTGCTTTCTGGTGTGATGAACTTCCTCTTTTCAGTGGTATCCATGAACTTGGCGCTGTTGTCATTCTCATCGAGACAAAGAATCTTGTTGTACTCTTCGACATACCACTTTCTATCTTCATCAGAAAGGGCCTCTCTGGAAAACGTGCAATTCTTTGTTACGGCCAGAGGCCACAAGCGATTCAATCCAAGATAGATCACAGGATGCGGGAAATTGCCCTCACCCAGCTTATGACTGGCTCCCGGGCCGGTCACGAAACGCATTCCGGTTATACGGTCTTTACTGTCCTTATCCTTTCGATCCCGCGATTTTGTCACCAAACAATTATTAGGCAAGTTGGTCCCTGCGCTTGCCGGCAACGACAATTCGGTTTCGTATTGATATTTCCTCCCAAAGTCATATTCTTTTGACAGACGAAACACATCATCACAATCATACATGAATGGTTTTCCGGTGAGGTCCATGAATCCATGAAGACCGAGTCCATGATAGTTTTCTGTGTATCTTGATTTATCAGGTTTTCTTGCTGCCGCGCCACGCGCCACACCAAAGGAAAAAGGCTGCGCAAGCATTCCCAACAGCGTTGATTTGGATGTCCCGTTCTGCCCGGCTATGAGTGTTACACTATCGCCGAACGGGATCGTGATGTCACGAAATCGTCTGAATGTATCAATCTTGAGACAAACCACTCTTGTTATGCCCATCGCCTTCTCCTGTCATTATTGCCCTGGAGTTGTTCAAGATAATCTGGAAGACTCAGTTTGCTGATAATCAATTCCTCGGCATTCGTATTTCCTGTGATAGTATGCCTGATGTGATTTCGATACAGGCTGCAATCGTGGTCGTGATACAGATCTACGATGCTCTCGTGGTTGTCGTAAGAGAGCACCCAAGGAAAGGGACATTCCAGAATACCATCCCGAAGAGACTCATGGTCTTCGTGTCTGAAATGGTTCAGGTACAGTGCGGGACCTTTCTGATAGTATGGGGGGTCGAAATATATCAGGCACTTTATCCTGCTGTGTTGCCACTTGAGAAGCTTCAAAAAGTTCACTCCGTCCAGGTTAAAAACTTGAAGTGAGTCAGCATGCTTGGCAATGGCTTCTATCTTTGCAATGGACGTGGCTTTGTTATATCTGGAGTTGATTCTGTAGGCACCATTCTGCTTCATGCCTCCAATGGGTCTGGCTCCCAAAATCCCTGAATGATTACAGCGGTTCAGGTAAAATGTGGAAAAGCCGAGTGCAAGCATATCGCTTGTATCCTTGCTGTCGTGAATTGCCTTTTGCCGCCTCCATTCTGCCATGCTAACCCGAGTGCTTCGGATGAGCTTAACAAGATCCACAGGGCATTCTTTGACAGATTTCCAGAATGAGTAGATCGCAACATCCAAATCATTGAGAAACAGGGACTTGACATGCCCTTTGAGAAGCAAAGAGATTGCGGCCCCAGCTCCACCAGCAAAAACCTCGACGAAGGTACAATTATTTAGATTGTTCATCGAAATAATGTCGACAAATAAATTGGCATACTTTGTTTTGCCACCTGGATATCGTAATGGTGTTAGCGTTGTGGGCATATTTCCTCCCTATCGCACTGTCCACCGTATTGTGAATAACACTTTCACACTCCGCCGTTGCTTCAACTGTTTCTCTATGTTCTTAATCAGTTCCTCTCGCTGGGCGTCAATGGCGTCCTGGGCGTCGAACAACTCGCGGCGTTTGGTGTTGCGCGTCTTCTCCAGGGCCTTGATGACCTTCTGCGCCTCCAGTTTGTCCTGAAGAGACTGCGCTAATACAGATGTCTTGCGGGCTTCGCGTATTTGCTTGTCGATTTCCTTGATTTCCCGCTCCAGCCCTTGTTTGAGGTCCTCGGACCAACGATCCAGTTTGAGAACCTCTTCATCAAAGAATTCCCCGTTGCGCTTGTCTATGGTATCCAGCTTGTCCTGGGCTTCGGCCTGGCGAAGCCGCGACAAGTCCGGCGCTTCAGAACAAGGATCACCCGCCTGCCCGGGCAGGAGCAGCAACTTGCCACAGATTTCTTCGTCAAGCACTTGCCCCGACTCCGTTCGTGCCGCAAAGATCAGAAATTCATCTGTGTTGAGAGCCTCGACGGTGAGCTTGGACAGTTCCAGCCAGCCGGACTGGCCTACGAGCTGCTTCAGGATGCTGATTTTGGATTCGTAGGCGGAGTAGTTCAGCCTTACCTCTGCTGGCGGGAGGTCTCTTGAGATGGCCCGCTTAATGATCTGAACGGCCAATGGATGGTCTTGACGATAGAAATGCTCGCTCCTGGCCTCTGCCTGCTTCCAATCCAGGTTGTACCAGCCCTTTCGGGCATCCTTACCGGTGTAAAGGAAACGAGGTAAAGCCGGATCGAATTCTGCGTGGCCGTTCAATTCGGCCCGTGTCAGATCAAGCAACCATCGTTCACGTTGCGAGAGGGTTTCGACGGTTTTTTTCTGACTGACGCGCAGACGTGAACGAACATCCTCGTCAAAGTGCTCCAGAAGGCTTTGCCGCGTCTCGGTCAGGCGGCCTTGAATCTGCGTATCCAGTTCGGCCTGGAGGGTGTCGAAAGCGGACTGGATTTCCTGGGAAGTCCGGCATTCCTGGTAGACCTGGGCTATCCGGCGCTCAATGTCCACGCCGGATTCAAGAGCGCCAAGCACTTCGTCGCTGGCCCCAAACACACCGTCGAACAGGCGGAACTTTTCGCTGAGCAACTGGAAGACCCGTTGGTCAGCCTTATTACGGCGGTTGAGGAAATTGACGACCACGACGTCGTGTTTCTGGCCGTAGCGGTGGCAGCGGCCGATGCGTTGCTCAATCCGCTGCGGATTCCAGGGCAGGTCGTAGTTGACGACAAGCGATGCGAACTGAAGATTTACGCCCTCGGCAGCAGCCTCCGTGGCGATGAGAATTGTGGCATTATCGCGAAAATGTTCCACGAGAGCGGCTTTGATGTCTACGGGCTTCGAGCCGGTAACAACATCCTGCCCTTCGTGCCTGGCCACCCACTGCAAGTAAATATCTCTGGAGCAAGCGTCGCTATTGGAGCCGTTGATCGTGACTGACTGATCCGCGTAGCCGTTGGCGGACAGGAGGTCGAAGAGGTACTGCTGAGTTCGGCGGGATTCCGTGAAGATCACGGCCTTGCGCGCTGCACCGAGCATTCGGGCATGCTCGAATGCGGCCTGGAGGACAGGAATAAGAGCCTCGCCCTTGGCGTTATTCTGAATACTGTCCGCCAGATCGGCATAGCGACGCAGCTCGTTCAGCTCGTCCTTGAGCATTGCGGGGTCGATGTCGCGCAGCGAACGCAGATCGCCGGCTTCGGCTTCGGCTTCCTGCCACTCATCCTCCAACTCGTCTATCCCTTCCAGGTCTTCATCGTCGAGCAGTTCGACCTGCTCCTGGATGTTTTCGAGTCGGCGGACCAGTCTGCGAAGCGTGCGGGCAATAGCAAAGGTTGATGAGGCCAGTAGTTTCCGGAGAATGAGGGTAATCAATTGCCGTTGACTGGCGGGCAAAGCGAAGAGACATTCTCGTTGCAGGTACGAGGATACCTGCTCGTAGAGTTCGTGCTCGGCGTCACTGGGCAGGAATTCCTGGGTAAACGGTACGCGTCTCGTGAAAGGAACGTATTCCATAACCTGTTTGCGAAGCGTGCGAATGCAGATTGGATCAAGGCGTTGCTTCAGTTCCTCATTGCGCAAAGCGTAGTTGGAAATGCGGACGAACTGCTCGCGAAAGGATGCGGAATCTCCAAACACGTGCTCGTCGATTACACTCACCAGGCCATAGAGTTCCAGCAGGGAGTTCTGAAGTGGAGTAGCCGTAAGCAGCAGCTTTGGAACCCGCTCAAGAGCGTCGGCGATCTTGTGCGACATGGACTTCCTGGCGAGCGGGTCTGTTCTGTTGCGCGATCGGTAAACATTCCGCAAGCGATGGGCCTCGTCTATGACGGCGACGTCCCATGGAACGCGGCTGATCTCCGATGACTTCGCCGAGGCGAAATGATACGAGCATATTACCAGGCGATTTTCCTGGTCAAATGCATTGGGCAAGCCCTCTTTGACCAGTCGGTTAAAGACCTTCGTATCCAGGATTACGCACGGGAGGTAGAATTTTTGCTCGAGTTCCTGTTGCCATTGCTTTCGGAGCATGGCCGGGACAATTATCAGAATCCGGCGGCGGCGTTCCGCCCACCGTTGTGCTAAGACAATTCCTGCTTCGATGGTCTTACCAAGACCAACTTCATCGGCGAAGATAGCGCCGTTGGACAATGGCGAACGAAGCGCGAACAGGGCTGCATCGATCTGATGCGGATTTAGGTCAACACGGGCGTTGGCAATAGAGCGGGAGAGGGATTCGATGTTGCCGCCGGAACCCCGGAGGCTCAAGGCATGTGCCCAGTACTGGCTGTGGTAAGCAGTACCCATTGTCGTGCCCGTCAACTTCCCTCAAAGTTCCTGGTGCTGAGTGATTTGGCCTTTTCCCATCTCGACTGCCCGGCCTCGAGATCCTGAGCGGTATCGCCTTTGATGTAGAACAGATTCATCTCACTCATATTCTTCTTCCCATCATTCCCTGGCACCGTCTTTGTGCTCTTCTGCGCCACCTCCGCTTCGCATCCACTCGTCGACCTCTTCTTTCCGAAACTTCCACAAGC
>Ga0114922_10003459_pt1 | contig 14697 bp, 6 predicted proteins | sample AartaG_FD_100975 | JGI IMG/M metagenome (GOLD analysis project Ga0114922, IMG submission 100975) | Deep subsurface microbial communities from Aarhus Bay to uncover new lineages of life (NeLLi) - Aarhus_00045 metaG | ecosystem: Environmental > Aquatic > Marine > Oceanic > Sediment | place: Aarhus...
CAACGTACTTGCCGGGTGCCAGGGGTTTGATACCGGTAAGGCCGATGTGTTGTGCTCCGGGCAGGTCGCAGCCCCTGTACTTTCCCGAGGGTGCAAACTTCATTGCCCGCAACTCCTCGAACACGTACAGGTTGCCCTTCGCGTCGAGAGACACCGAACGCGGGCCGAATACTACGCCCTGCGAGGCGGCGATCTGGCGGTCGAACAAGACATCCAGCCCGGCGCGGACCTCCGCCCGATACGAGATGCGCCCGCCAGACTCATCGAACTCGCGCTCGGGCCGCCATGTGTAATCGTGGGGCCCGGCCGACTGCCAGCCGGAGTCGAGAATCAGAACAAGGATGCCCTGCGAATCGTATATCCTGATCGAGACCACCGCCATTTTCGAGAGCTTATACGACAGTTTGCGTCCGTCGAAGCGCAGCGTCTGGACTTCCGGCTCGCCTATAGCCCAGCCGTGAACGCGCTGCTTCGAAATGTTGGCGGTGCGCTTTACCGTCAACGCGTTGTCTTTCTGCAGGATTTCGACATCGACCTCCAGGGGCCCCACCACCGGAAGCCTGCCGCTTACCAGGAACCGCAGCAATTTTTCCTCGCCGGGCGCCAGGCTCACGGGCAAGTACGACGGCGTAACGGTCCAGTCGTTTATCGTCAGACCCACCCTTGCCTCGATCCTGTCTGCAAAGGGATTCCTTACGGGCACCGCCATCGATGGCGCCGACGAGTAGTCCTCGGCCAGGTGGATGTTTGCCAGATCGCCCACCGGCGTGGTGAGGCTCAGGCGCAGGGGGGCCAGCGCACTTTTCTTTTCAGCGGTGGTCACAGTCACGGGCACCGCATACTCGCCGGGCGGTGAAGTGAGCGGGATTCTCACCGAGAAGCGCAGCACGGTCCGGCCGGGCTTCTTTCCTGGAGAGGGAAGCGCGAAAGGTTGTCCTGCCGGATCGGCCGCCCAACCCTGGGGGAGTTGTAATTCGGCCGTGCCCGAGATCGTTCTCGGCGACCAGTTCTCCAACTCGACGGCCAGGTCGTTCTCGCCGTAGCCGAGCTCGCCGACCGGAGCGCGAGCGATGACGACCCGGGCCGCGTCCGCCCGGCCCATCACCTCGAGCCGCCCGATCACGGCCGCGGTTGTCGGGGGCCAGTCGGGCGGCACGACCTCCTTGAGGTCTGCATCGGCGACGCCGCAGAGGTAGACCGGCGTTTCGGATATCATCACTTCGGTTGCATCTTCGCCGGCCGCGGCGATCGGTTCCGCCATCATGCCCACAACTCGCCGCGCCGCGGGCAGGGCAACCGTGCCCGGGGCGCCGGTCTTCCAAACAGCCAGGACGTTCTCGGCGCCCGTGTGGAATGCGAGCGCATGCACCGCGGGGCCGGCGTCGAGGCGCCCGAGGTACTTCGCCTGGCCCAGAACGCGTGTCATGCAGGCGAAGGCGACCATCCGGGGCTCCGGCGAGCCGTCGGGGCGCACCCATCCGGCCTCGCCGGTCGCGTCCCAAAACACTCTCCACGCGCCCGCGGCCACCGCCGTCAGGCAGGCGCGTACCACCTTTGCCGGGGCCACGTGTTCCGAAGCCGACAAAGTGATTGCGGGGGCGGGCGGCACGGTGCATCCCGCTGCGATCGACCGCAGCTCGCGGACCTTCGCGGGCACCAAAACTTCGGGCTCAAAGCCGGCGGGCGCCTTGTATCCGAGGCACAGTACGTCGCAGTAGTTCGCAACGCCCTGCGCCAGCAGAGGGTCGAAAGCTTCGAGCCTGTCCGCCGGGATAGTCATCTGCAGTATCCCCCGACCGGAAGCTTTTGCCTTCAGATACGATTCCTTCGCGCGGACGAGAGCGTGGGGATCATCCGGCTGCGGAGGCACGATCAAACGCACGTGCGGCGGTTCCGCGAACTCCGAAACAACGCGGTACCCGCCCTCCTGCGCGTTCGCCGCCATCCGCAGTAAAACGGCGTGCGAGGGGGTTTTCATCGAATCCCACGTGAAAGATGTTGTCAAAACACCGGGATGCGTTATCCAATGCGCGCCCGATAGCCGGGCGATTGCGGGATGTGCCGACAGGATCAGTCCGAAGGGGGAGTCGGCCGGAAGTTTTGTGGGCGGCTTTGGAAACACCGAATAGCGCAGACCCAGCGCCCGCCGCGTTTCCCCCGATGAGAAAAGGAAGCGAACGCGGAATGCCCCGGGCCGCCCGGCGTAGAGCTCAATGGGTTTTTCGATCCTGTCGGCAGGGGTTTCAATAGTGAAGACACCGGCTTGCACCTCGGCGTTTGTGAACTCGTCGGTGATGGTATACACGACGCCGAGATCCTCGTCATTCCTCCCGCCGGGCGGTGTGACCCGTGCGACCACAACCTTCATCCGGAGCTCATCATCGCCGAGGACATAGGCACAGCCGTAGCGTTCGCTGCAAACGTTCACCAGCAGATCGCCGATTCTGATCGGATCGCGGGGAAAGAAATCGAGCCCCTCGGGCCGGTGCAGCAGTCGCCCATCTTTGTTTCGGGGGGGCGTCATGTACTCTTCGACCGTTGCCGGGCGCAGTACCGGCACAGCCGCCAGGCCCGGTCGTCGAACGCCCGGCGCGTCGAGCCGTATCGCCACGGTGCAGGCGCCTTTGGCGGTCAGCGGGCCCGGAATCAGATACACGCTCTTATCGGGGATTCCGGCCTTTGCCTTGCGGCGCGCGCCCACCGGCACACCATTAACGTAAACGATTTCCCCCACGCACCTGGCGGCCACTTCGAGCGCAAGGGGAGATCGCGCCCGCCCGCCCGGCAACTTGACCTCGCAGCGGTACCATCCCGCGCGCGACGGATTGAAGCCCTGCTGGAACCAGTCGCCCGGCACCTTCACGGGCGACCAACCCACTGCGCCTCCCCCTGCGATGGCCAGGTCAGCGACGGCATCTGCGATGAGCAGGTCGTCGGTTTCGGTCGCGGGGCGGAAGAGCCATCCCTCGGACAGCTTCAGAGACGGCGCATCGGATGCCTCGCCGCGCGGCGCGCTCCACAGCAAGGCAAGCAGGAGCAGCCCGAGCAGTGCGATCGGCGTTCGCTTTGCGGACCTCGCAATCGGCATAATAACAGCCTTCGCATGAGGTAAAGGCGCGGGAGGACGTCGGCGGCCCTTCCGCCACCGCTCCTATCTTACCATGGCATCGGCCGAAAATCAAAATGAATGGGGCAACGCCGCCTTGGCCGCTGTGCTGTGGGAAACCTTTCTGAAGAAAGGCTTTCCCCCAGACCCCCTTCCAAAGACTTTTCACAGCCGTCCCGGCGGCCGGGCCGGCTTGCTTTAACAGCCTAAGGGCTTCTGAAGGTCGTCGCCCCCCCTCAACTCTTGGACTCTTACACAAGGCCGAGCCGGCTGCCGGCCCGGCCGTGAAAAGTTTCTGAAGGGGGGGCGCCTTTCGGAAAAGGCGTTGGGGAAGCTCTTTTCAAAGAGTTCCCCTCCCACGATCGTTGCTTGAAAACATTTCAAATCAGGGATCGAGGCCCGGAGCCGAGCCCGATCATTACATGATTCTTGTCCCGGGCGGGTATATCGCGGCTGCTGGATTGTTCACATGAATGGAAAGGCCATACCTCTGCACGGAAGGAGAACTGACCATGACTGAAATCGAATTCTGGAAAAGACTGCAGGAGTACCTTGCGATAGAAGATATGGATCGCGTGCGGGCACTCGGCGAGAAAGTGCTCGAGATGCTCAGCGCGCGCCTTACCTTCGAGGAAGCCGAGGACCTCAAGGCCCAGCTTCCTGCAGGGTTGAAAACCATCTGGGAGCGTCACGAGCGCGAGATGCACAAGTGGAACCGCGCACAATTCGTGTCGAAGGTCCGCGAGGAATGCTTCCTCGAAAACGACCTCGAGGCCGAGCGCGTCATCCGCGGCGTTTTCGGCGTGCTGCAGGAGGGCATCAGCCCGGGTGAAGCGGAAGACGTCGAGGCGCAGCTCCCCGGCGATATGAAGCCATTGTGGGAGTCGGCCGGCGTGGTGCGCGAAGCGGCAACGCGCGAGGAAGCACGCAGAATAGTATATTGACCTACGACCACAGGAGCCAAGCTCGGATGGGACCGCGGGGGAGGGTCGCGCCTCCCCCTCCCGCAATACGACGCGGGGCCGCGGGCGGCAAATCCTCACGTTGGCCTTGCTGGCGGGAAAAAACGTTGCCCTTCTTAAACATGTCTTCAGAAAAAGCAACATCGGCGTAAAGCAATAGACGCCAATCAGATACGAACGCAAATCACTGTTCTTGTTGATTTCCATGTCTAATCTCGCCAACATTCTATGTTTTACCGCCCATCATGATTCCTGCCGCGGATGGCGTTTCTGTAAACCGTAAGATGTTGCCCTCAGAATACTTATGTGCTTCGAACAAAGTACTGGTGAGATCGCTCCAACCTTTGGCACGCTATTTGCCATGATCCTAAAGGATGGATTCTGTCCGGACGCCTTCGGCAATCGGCGCAACGGTCGGGAATTGACCGGTGGCGCCGTGGGATAAGGCGGAAAAAAGGAATTTGACCACGGAGAGCACGGAGCACACTGAGAAGAAGAAAGACGTGATGCAATTCTCTCTCCGAGATTTCTCCGTGCTCTCCGTGCTCTCCGTGGTTAATCCTCTTGCAGGGTTCCAAACTAGAATACTGTGACCGTCTTGCGCACGATTTCACTCCCAAGGGACCAATCCGAAAACCGAGGCGATCCGACCGTTGCCGATTCACCGGGAATAAGCAACGCGGCCAGACGAACGAACACCGCTCAGGCTAAGGAGGCCGAAAGATGAATCGACTTGCACGGATCAGCGGATTGTGTGTTGTGGTGGTTGGCCTGGCGTGGGGCTCGGCGCTGTTCGGGGCGCCGCCTGAAGTGGATGATGCCGCGCGCGAACACACCCTGCAGTTGTTCAATGCCTCGCCAGCGGCGTTCATCGAAAACGCCGGGCAGATCGACGACCCCACGGTGCGCTATGCCTTCTACGGCAACGGCGCCAGTATCTTTCACACCACCAATGGGCCCGTGTTTCAAGTCTTTCAGCGGGAGAAGATCACCTCCCCGCAGAACGCCACCGGCGCGCATGTAGGGGCGGTTCGCGAACCGCCCTCCGACAACTTCATCACCTATTCCTATGCCTTTTCGGCGACATTCCCCGGGGCGAAGAGGGTCATGCCCACAGGGGCCGATCTCAACAGGGCCAAGGTCAATTACTACATCGGCAAGAACGCGAACAACTGGCGGACGAACGTCGCCACGTACGCGACCGTGGTCTACCCGGGTCTCTACGATGGTATCGACCTGTATACCTACGGACGCCGCACCCACCTTAAATACGAATTCCACGTCGCCCCGGGTGCGGACTACAACCAAATCATGATGCGATACGAGGGCATCGACGGCCTGTCGATTGACGCCAACGGTGCTCTGCACATCCAGACGCCGCTGGGCGAGCTTGTCGACGAGGCTCCCTACATCTATCAGGTCATCAACGGCCGCAAGAAGGAGGTCGCGGGGCGGTACCGGGTGATGGATCAGAGCAGCTACAACTTTCAGATTACCGGCAAAGTGGATGCCGCCAGGGAATTGATCATCGATCCATACCTGGCATGGGGGAGCTTTCTGGGGGGGAGCAGTCTCGACCGAGCCTACGGCATTGCCGCTGACGCCGACGGCAACGCGTTCATCACGGGCTACACGGAGTCTTCCGACTTCCCGACGCCAGGGGGGTTCGATACCACGTGCGATGGCCGTGAAGTTTTCATAGCCAAAGTCAGCGTCTCAGGCGAACTGCAATGGGCGACCTTTATGGGAGGAAGTAATTGGGAGGAAGTAATACTGATGAAGGCCACGGCGTGGCCGCCGACACCAATGGCAACGCACTGATTACGGGCACGACTTATTCGTCAGACTTCCCAACACCGAACGGTTTTGATACCACTTACGGCGGGGAATCCCCCAATCGGATGGGAGGAGACGCTTTTGTGGCGAGGGTGAGCTCCGCGGGTCAGTTGCAATGGGCAAGCTACCTGGGTGGATGGGGCTCTGACGACGGCAAGGGGATAGCCGCTGATGCGGCGGGCAATGCCCTGATCGCGGGCCATACAATGTCACCCAACTTTCCAACTTCCGGAGGATTTGATACAACTTACAACGGTTCTGGGACTTATGACGCCTTTGTAGCCAAAGTGACGGCATCGGGAAATCTCGCATGGGGAAGCTTTTTGGGCGGCGGAGGGAACGATTTCGGCTCCGGCATTGGGGTCGATGCCGCAGGCCAGTCACTGGTGACGGGGGGGACTGCATCGTCCGATTTCCCGGCAACCGGCGTCCTAGGCACGACACTCAGCGGGGGGAATGCCGCCTTTGTGGTGAAAGTTAGCGCGTCAGGGCAGTTGCAGTGGTCGGGATTCTTGGGAGGAAGTGGAACGGACACTGGCCGGGCTATTGCAATGGACGTAGCTGGGAATGCCCTTCTCACGGGTCTGACCAGGTCATACGACTTCCCGACGCCCGGCGGGTTCGACACGACCAAGGACGGCTCCGAGGACGCTTTTGTCGCAAAGGTGACTGGCTCGGGGCAGTTGGAATGGGCAAGCTTCCTGGGCGGAAGCGACCGTGACGAAGGCCATGGCATCTCTTCCGACGCCGTGGGGAACGTCTTCATCACTGGCCACACGGAGTCGTTCGACTTCCCGACGCCAGGGTGGGGCGATACGAGCTACAACGGGGACGGGGACGCGTTCGTTGCCAAGGTGAGCGCGACGGGACAGTTGCAACGGGGGACCTTTTTGGGAGGAGGCCGCCATGACTGGGGCCGCGCCATCGCCGTCGACACGGCCGGAGGAGCTCTAGTGGCGGGTTATACAGAGTCTTCCGACTTCCCGACCCCTGATGGCTTCGACATGACTTACGGCGGCGTCTGTGACGCCTTCGTGGCCAAGATCAGCTTCTCGCTCGACCTTACGGTGTTGTCGACACCCATCAGCGGAGTGAATATCGGTGGCGACAGGCCCGGCACGACGGAGTACACTGTGGACTGCGATTACGAGGAAGAGGTACAACTAATCGCACCACCAACCGTGATCCAGGCGGATCAGGAATACGGATTTGTCCGGTGGGTGGTGGACGGTATAGAGGGGGTGCGAGAAGAGACAAGTGTTCAGATCACGATGGACGCCAACCACACCGCAGAGGCCCGCTACAGACTACTCGGCGACGTAACCGGCGACTGCGCGGTGAACGTCCTCGACATGATCAACGTCCGCAATCATTTGTACGATGATGTTGGGAGCGGTGACAACTGGCGGTACGACCTCACCGGCGATGGGATGATCAACGTCCTCGATATGCTCGTTGTGCGGAATAATGTGAGGAACAGGTGCCCTGAGTAGCGCTACGGGATGCGGCGAAAAATGCGGGAGCCGGCCTGGCGAGCCCTCGAGCGAATTGCCCGGCACCTCGGAACGCGAAAGATCGCCGGCACAATCGCAGCCGGATGCCGCGGGTGCAAACCTCAGAAGTTTTTGAAGGGGGGGCGTGGGGGGAAGCTCTTTCCGTACGCGTATGGCGTCGTCCAGCTAATCATTCCGAGTAGCCCAAAAGCAGGCCGGGCAGAGAACGTCAGTAAATGCGCATGGGCGCGGTAGGGGCGGCGCTTCGCAGCTCGGCCGGCCCTTTGCGGCCGGGCGAGACCGAATTGCCCGCCCTCTGTATGAACGATGATGTGAAACAGTAGCATATTGGACCATATATACAATGATGCCAAGCTAAGTCGAACGCAAACATGAATTTGAATCCGCCGGAGGGCGGGCAATTCGGTCACATCGTGGGGGCCTGCCGGCCACCACGATGTGCTGCGAAGCGCCGCCCCTACCACGCCCATGCAGATTTCTTGGCCCACGCGATGGTCGTAGGGCGTTGTGTTCGTCTTCGGTTTTCCGCCTGCCAGGCACGTGTACACCGACGCTGAACAGATACCTTTTTCCAAAAAGTTTCCCTCCCGCAATTCTTATCATGTATTCTCCTTCCAATACCTGCCGTGTGCCTCGCGCTCGGCGGTCGCCTCTTCATCGAACTTTTTTATCATCGCGGCGAGCTTCTCGACGACCTCGGGGTACCTGTTGGCCACGTTATAGTTCTCGCCCGGGTCGCGGTCCATATCGAACAATTGCGGCATCTCCATCGTGTCGCCGTTGACGCCGCGTTCGACGTGCAGCTTCCACTTGCCGGCGCGCACGGCCTGGAGCCTGTAGAGCAGGTAATAGTAGAGCGCGTCGCGTTGCGGGGAGCCGCCGTTTCGGAACGCTCCGCAGATATCGATGCCGTCGACGTCCGGATCGCGGGGCGGCTCGATGCCCGCCAGGCAGCAAAACGTCGGCAGCAGGTCCATTAGGCTCATCGGTTCGTCCAGCACGGTGCCCGGGGAAAGCGTGCCGGGCCACTGGGCGACGAAGGGCATCCGCACGCCTCCTTCGTAGCAGTCGAACTTCCGGCCGCGCAGCCCGGCGGTGCTTCCTTCGAACCAGGGGCCGTTGTCGCTGGTGACGATCAAGAGCGTGTCATCGGCCAGGCCGAGTTCGTCGAGCTTATCCATGATCCGCCCGAGGTGGTAATCGATGCACTCGATGGTATCGCCGTAGGTGCCGCCGTCGGACTTGCCCCGGAATTCCTCCTCGACGTGCAGCGGGATGTGCGGCATCGTGTGGGCAAGGTAGCAGAAGAAGGGCTGATCCTTGTGTTGTTCGATGAACGCGATGGCCTCGTCGGTGTAGCGGCGCGTGAGCTGGGCCTGGTCCACCTCGGTCTCGATCACTTCCTCGTTGCGATACAGGTGCAGCGGGTTCATGTCGTTGCTGTAGAGCAGTCCGAAGTAGTAATCGAACCCGTGGCGCGTGGGGTAGTGCTCGGGCAGGCATCCGAGGTGCCACTTTCCGAGGCAGCAGGAGGCATAGCCCGCGGGTCCAAGGCGATCGGCAATCGTCTTTTCGTGGTCCGTGAGGCCGGCCGTGTCGTGGGGAAACAGCACTGCGGGCAGTCCGACCCGCTGGGGGTAGCGCCCGGTGAGCAGACCGCAGCGCGACGGCGTGCAGATCGGCCCGGCGGCGTACATTTGTGTGAACTTAGCGCCGTTTTCCGCGATCGCATCCATCCGCGGCGTCTTGATGGAGGGCGATCCGAAGCAGCCCATATCTCCGTAACCCATGTCGTCCATGAATACGACAATGAAATTCGGCTTACGGTCTTGTTGGGGCATGGCCATCTCCTTGTGCCAGTCGGTTTGCGGAATCGGAATGTGGCGTATTATACGGGCAAGGCAGGTGAAATACAACGATGTTGGCCCGGGGGAAGGGCCGCGCCAACAAGCGCCGCGGCGGCGAAGACAACATCCGACCTTGCGCCGTGAAAAAACGCAAAAGCGTGCTTGACACGCCCCCTTCAATCCGGTATCATTCTACCTGTGTTCCTGATTGTCGCTTACCGGCTTTCGTCCCTACAGAAAGCCGCCCCGAAGTAAGGAGGTCGTAAGATGAGAAAGCTGCTGTTCTGGGTGCCGGCGGGTCTCTTGTGTGTCGCAGTCGCTGCTACCGCATTCCTTGTTATTCGGATGCCGTCATCACAAGCCCTCGCCGTCAGGCTCGACATGGACATGCAAAACGTGCGTAAAGAGAACCAGGCGCTCAAGAAGAAGGTGGACCAACTGGAAAAGGCGCTGCAGGAATGCGACTTGGGCCGGCGGGCAAACTCCGCGCGAATAAGGACGGCTGTCTCGGGCCTCACAAGAGAGATCAACCTGGCCAAGAAGACCTTTGCCGAAACTGCCGCCGCCGCCCAGCCTGCAGAGCCACAAGAGCAAGCCGGTGTCATAGAAGCCGAGCGTTTTGTATTGCGCGATAAAGACAATAAGGAACGCGCGGTGCTCTCAGTGGACGAACACGGCGCCACGCTGCGTTTCATCGACGCCAACGGCAGAAACCGGATGGAGATAGCCAGCGACAACGACTCCGAGGAGCTGCGCTTCTTCGGCCCCAACGGCAGGGAGCAAATGGCATTGATGGCCGACGGCGGTTCCGTGGCGTTGAAATTCAGCGACGCGAACGGAAAGAAACGGATGGGGCTGGCGGCCGGCAAAAACTCCGGCGAGCTGCGTTTCCTCGACGCCGACGAGAAAGAGCGAATGATACTGCGGACCTCGAAGGCCATCGAGGAGCTGCGATTCTTCGACGTGAAACAGAAGGAGCGAATGAGGATGCGCTCAGCCAAAGGGGCCGAGGAACTGTCGTTCTTCGACGTGAACAACAGAAAACGAATATGGTTGTTCGCCGGCAAGGACTCCGGGGAACTGTCGTTCATGGACCAGCACAGCGGGCAGCGAATGCGGATGTTGTTCGACGATAAGTTCCTCGGTTTGCGCTTCCTCGCCCCAAACAACAGGGAACTAATAGGGCTCCTGATAGACAAAGAGTTTCAGGGACTCCGCCTCCAGCGCCTGACCGGGAAGGTCAGCTGGCCGCCTCGCCGACCCAAGAAATGACGCGGCGGGCGTTCCTTCGAGGCAGTGGCGCCCGTATGTAGCAACTCAAACGTCATGCCTGCGGTTTTCGGGCCGCCGGGCCTTTCTTCTGCTGGTCACATATTTATTACAGACTTTTCCGGCTTCATGCGTCTAAGTAAATGAGGGGAGCGGGGGAAGTGCGCGCTCGCGATGCGCGGCGGCGCTCTTTTGCAGAGCGGAGCCCGGACAATTCGCCGGAGATCACACAAGGAGGACCGGAGCATGAAGGGAATAGTGTGTTTGGCAACTGCGATGCTGGTGGCGGCGTTTTCTTTCTCGGCCCGCCTTGCAGATGCAGCGCAGACGCCCACGCCTTCAGACGAGTACCAGAGCCTGCGGCGCGAGTACTACCGCCTCATCGACAGCATCAAACATCCCGACAAATGGCGCGAGGCGGTCGCCCAGCAAGAGGCGTTCCTCGCCGAGGTGCAGGCGGCGATGAAGGAGAAAGCGGAACCGGGCGAGAAGCTCCGGGAACTCGCCGCCAGTGTCGAGCAGGGCATCGCATACGACGGCATCAAGATTCGCGATGCCAACAACCCGTTCCGGCCGGAACATGTCCAGCCGTTCGGGGACGACCTCGACGTCGTGGCGTGGGTGGAAGATGACAACCTGCGCGTGGCAGTAGGCAATCCGTCCGACGCTGCGAAAAAGATGCAGGTGAGCCTCACGGAATACGCCGGCGCGGGAAGGAAGAAGCCGTTGAAGGACTGGCCGTCCGTCGCTGCGACCGAACTCGAGGTCGCACCGGAAGAGGTCGTCATAGTTCACTTCGACGGCCTCCCGACAACCGGTAACGCCCGCGACGACAGAGGCCACAGCTTCCTGCCCACGGTCGCGCTGTCAGGCGACGACCAGACGACAGTGCGCAAGGTCATCGTTCAGGACACAGGCGGTTGGGCCGACGGCGCGGCCGGCTACGCCACATCCGAAGGTGTGATGCAGTTTATCGTCCCAGACGAGGGCAGCATCAGGCCCAGTGGCGAGCTGACAATCTACGTACCGAAGCAGGCGCAGTGCCGCCGAGCTGGCCGCAGCGCACGGCTGGTGCCGCTGGACAAGACCAAGGTCATCACCGCCGAGCACGGCTATTTTGTCGTGAAGCAAGTGGCTGCGTTCGCCCTTGATCTTCCGGAGCCGGATAGCTACGACCTCATCAGCGTTTCCGACTTCGTCGGTTACAGCCAGAGCTGTTGTATGTCGATGCTGGACCTGAAACCCGGGCTCCGCGTCATGAGGCTGGGCAAAGCCGCGCGGGTCCGGCGCGTAACGGTGCCGCTGCCGGCAGAAAGCCGACTGGACGCGCAGCCGCTCAGCGATGATCCGGTGAAAAGGACCCAGCAGCTCGTCACCCGGCTTCCGAGCCAGTTGTGGCTGATCCGACGGAATGCGCGGCGCCGCATCGCCGACATCGGCCCCCCCGCCGTGCCCGTAATGATTGATTTGCTCTGCTCCGCTCAATCCGGGTACCGAGACAATTACTCTGACACCCTGAAGCTGATCGGTGAGCCGGCAATCGGCGCAGTCGCCAAGCTTCTTGATCATGAAAAAAGGGACATTCGTGTGGAGGCCGCCGAGGTCCTTGGTGAGATCGGCGGGCGCGGCGTGGACCTACTCCTGAAAGCCGCATCGAGCAAACGCCCGGAGGTGCGGCAGGCCGCCGTCAGGGGGCTGAGTGCGATAGGCGATGAGCGCTGCCGGGAGGCCATCAACAACCTCCTCAAGGACCCGGACCCTAAAGTGTGCTTCAGGGCCGCTGAAGCGTTGCGCCGTTTTGGCGGAACCATTGAGCAATGCCGCCCGCTCTTCCAGGCGCTCGAGCATCCCTCACCGAAGGTCCGCACTACGGTCGTCCATAGCTTGGCCTGGTGGAACGGGAAGTGGCACACGCCCGATCGCACACCGGACGAGCGCGCACCGCGCATCGCGGAGATGCTCAAAGATGCTGACGAAACGGTACGCGAAGCCGCAGCAGGAGCCTTGGGCGAGCTTGCCGATCAGCGGACCACCTCCGCCTTGATCAAGGCAACGACCGACCGCAGCGCCAAGCTGCGAGGAACAGCGGTCTTGTCCCTCGCCAGATACGCCGATCCGCGTGCCATCCCCGCGCTCATCAAAGCGGCGCGAGACGACGACCCTGAAGTGCGGCGAGCCGTTGGCTGGGCGCTGCAGTACCGCCTCCGGCATGGCGACGAAGGCAACACGGCAATCGTACCGACGTGCATCGAGTTCCTCTTTGACACGGACGACGATGTGCGCGTTTATGGCGCGCATCTGCTAGGCAGGCTCAAAGCGCAGATCGCCGTACCGCACCTGGAGCGCGCGCTCAAGGATCCGGAACCGAAGGTACGGCAGAAGGCCAAAGAGGCACTGACTGAATTGGGCCGCGAGCTCGAAACGCTTCCGGGTGAGCAGCGACACCGGCTGGTGGTACCCCCTGATCCCAAGCCGCTGCCCGCCGACATCGCGACCCTCATCGAATGTCTCAGTGCAGAAACGGAGAGGCGACGCTCAGCCGCAGGCGATGAGCTGGCAAAACGAGGTGAGAGGGCCATCGACGCCCTGACACAAGCCCTCAACGACAAGCGGCTCATAGTGCGCCTGTCGGCTGCGGAAACGCTGGACCGGATCGATCTGCCCGCCGCACGCGAGGTGCTCGAGCCGTTGATGGCAGGCAACGACAAACTGCTATCACGTTTCGCCGCCGAGGCGCTCGCCCGCTCGCCATCCAAGGAAATTATCCCCACGTGGATAAGGCTGCTGTCGAATGATGACTTCCAACTCCGCGCGTGCGCGGCGGAGGCATTGGGCCGAATGGGACGCAAGCAGTTCACGACAGTCCTGCTCGAACACCTGGATGACCCCCGGGCCGAAGTGCGCCACAAGGTGATATGGGCGCTCGGCGAACTGCGCACCCCGGCAGTGCTCGATGTGCTCTTCGAACGTTTTGTGAACCGCCAAGGCGGCAACCTGGATCGCAGGACCAAGCCGGTCTACAAGGAATATCAGGACCATGCCGCAGATCGCGCCGCCCTGGGGGAGGCGCTCGTCAAGTTCGGTGGGGACGCTGTCTCGAAGCTGATCCCCGCCACGGAGCGCTCGGCAAGCGCCGTGCAAGCGCTGGTGCAAATCGGCCGGCCCGCGGTGGCCCCGCTGATAGGCGCTCTGAAAAGTCGAGAGTATCGCACACGGACCGGCGCGGCGACGGCGCTCGGCCGCATGACGCCGCTCGAAGCGGTCGTGCCCCTCGCCAGAGCAGCGGGAGGCAGGCAGCGCGATCAGATGGCGGCATTCGAAGCGTTGACGAAATACGGGAGGCCCGCCATCCCAAAACTTCGCGATGCCCTGGCCGATGAGGAATTGAACATGCTCGCGCACGCGTCGGTTGCGGCACTCCTGATGAACTTTGGCGACGACTCGGGGAAAGAGATCATTGCGCTGGTGATCGAAGAGGGGGACGCGGGCGAAATGAACGCGATAGCCAGTCGGATGGGAAAGCTCCGAAAGCGGGGGTTCCTGCCGTTCATTGAAAAAGCTCTGCAGCGTCCGGATGCCTGGCAAGCGGTTGCGTATGCGGCGGCCTTTTGCGGGGGCAAGGAGGCCATACCCATGCTGAAGAAGGCGCTGGATCACCCGAACAAGGGCGTTCGCAGCGGCGCGCGGAGTTGGATTGATCGGCTGTCGAAATAGCAGCCCGCTGGATCAAGCTCAGAGGACAGATTGCGAAGCCACTCGCGACACGAGGATCATGATCGCCTGGTGCGTTTCGCCTTCCCTGGGTGCGATCACATATTCTGGTCTTTCTTGAGTTTTGACGGTTCAGGAGTTGTGCGTACACGGCCTCACAGCGGCTGTTAGAAACGTTTTCGAGCAAAGATGGTGGGAGGGAAACTCTTTGAAAAGAGGTATCTGTTTAGCGTGCACAGACGGAATCTGTTTCGGGCTTGCCTCTTCAGCATGTAGGGGCGGCCCCGCCTGCCGAAGCCTTGCGGCGGACAGGTCGCGAGCCGCCCTTGAGCCCGAAGGGCGATAGTCTGTAGCCACGGGCGTCAGCCCAATGGCATGAAATTAAGGATATCTATACGCGGTAATGGCTATATGGAAATTCATGGAATCTACATGGGCTCCTTTGTATCCTG
>Ga0114922_10003461_pt1 | contig 14696 bp, 15 predicted proteins | sample AartaG_FD_100975 | JGI IMG/M metagenome (GOLD analysis project Ga0114922, IMG submission 100975) | Deep subsurface microbial communities from Aarhus Bay to uncover new lineages of life (NeLLi) - Aarhus_00045 metaG | ecosystem: Environmental > Aquatic > Marine > Oceanic > Sediment | place...
TCAAAAAGGACAATTGTTGTTCTCTTTTATGTATGAGAACTAAAGTTAAGTATTACATATATTTAATTTTTGAAGTGAGCCAAATCACCTGCATGGGATTATTATTATTCGTGAGGGCGGTTCACGAACCGCCCCTACGAGGGGGTGTGCTAATTTTTACTGTGCCATCGGGTTTAATAGTTAGATGGTCGTTCTGCCTGATGGAGAAAAAGTCCTTCTCTGACAGGACCACTATAGGCACAGGCTTGTGATATAGCTCGTCCGAGACTATAGAGCCGAGAGCTAAAATGGGATCAACCTTAAGGTTAATTATAGCCGCGGGGGCGACGCCAGCCTTGATACTTTCCATTAATGTAGCGCTGGATGTGCTTGAACCTCTGCCTTGCGGGAAGACGAACACACGGTGAGTAACTATAGCCCCTGAAAGCTCATGACGACGGTCTATTATCTCACCAGTGTGCGGGCACAGGCCTCCCCAGAAACTTATCGGCTCTTTGGAAACTAAAGCCGTTCCTTCGGCAGAACCTGCAACTACAGGTTTTCCGGTCAGAATTTTTTCCACATCGCCTCCTTTTGACATATAAGCCAAGAGTTCTGCAAAATTGAAGTTAGGCATATATTATTTATGCCTAACTTCAATTTTGCTTCAAGCCTTCATATAAATCCTTTGACAGCGGAATCGACACAATCAGCCATGCTCCCGAATGCGACCTGTACCGCCAATTCTCCCGGGGCATAATACGCACACTTGCCGGAGTTGGTCATAATTACCTTCGTATCCTTAGAGACCATGGGAGTATGGAACATACAGGTATCAAGAGTTATTTCTACTCCGAAGTCGGTCAGAACATCAAAAAAATCGCTTCTTTGCAGCAGGGAGTAAGATGTTTGTGAGGAAATAACAATAAACCTGACGTCCGGATTTAGCGTTCGACCTTTTTCTGTTTGGGCTTGTATCAGCCCAGCCAACTGACGAAACTCGTCGTAGGAAAAATGTGGACAGCCCAACATGACTAAATCAAGACTGGTTCCTTCCCGGGCTGTGGACAATTCAGAGGCAGCTTTCTGTAAATCGGAAAGATGAATGTCGATGGTGCGCTGCGGCTGCCCGCCCTGGAACGCCTCTTCCAACGTATTAGCTTCCGGGGTAATTCCGACGGCGTGAAAAAGAGCAATCGAGCCTGAAGAAGCTGCGGCCGCACAAAAAGCTTTCAATTGGTCACTCGAAGCTTTAACGGGGAGCCCTTCAATGACCGGAATTTTATCATCACTTAGGGAGCCTGCCAGATGTCCCAATACTGCGAAAAAAGCATTGCTTTGCATGACGGCGGGATCGATATCCACCAGCCGTAACAGGATTTGCCCCTTGCGGTTTTGCTTTAGATGCAGGCCGCACTTGGGGACCCTGCCGGTTATGGCCGCACAGATATCGATAAAATCTCCGTACCTGTTGGTTCTGGCGCCGAGGACCGAATTGGCATAGCAGATGGCGTTGGATTCACCCCAGGCAATTTGCCGGCCGAACCTTGGTGTTAAATAACTTTGATAGGGGGCACAAGTCCAGGTGGGGATACACCCCATATCCGTATAGGCCTTTGCCTGCCTGATGGCTTTGGCGGCAAAATCCTCATTCACACCGAATCGCCTCCAGTTCTGAAGGTCGAGCGGTCCCATGTTCAGCGTCGTAGGGATGGACACTTTCGCCCCTTTTGCCGCCAGGGTCTCGGCAAATTCCAAGCCCGTTTCACTGAGCAGGCCACAGCCGTCTATGTGGGCCTGGCTGACGTCCATCATTTCCGGCGCTTCAACAACGTCAGCCATTCTTACCATTATGCGCATAGCCATCCGGGCGGCAGGTCCTTTTTGGCCATTGAGCATTTGCTCATCCTCCTGGCTGAGCTGAACCGACATTAAATCTCCTTATCTACTTTCCTGTGTGCTTGATGCGCTACTTCACTACAGTTTCTTCCGGGCATGCAGCCGTTGGTGTAGTAACAGATACTGTCAGATTTCCGGCTAATTACCCGTGTGTCCATGTTCAGGTGAATTTACTGTTGTTTGTTCTGTCATGCTGTTACTAAGACCGGTTTGTGTCGGTTTTGCTGGAGCTATAAACATTTTTATAGCTGCTATTACCAGAACGGCCGCAAAAATTTTTTTTAATACGTGGCCTGGAAGCCGAGAGGCCAATTCCGTACCAAATAACACTCCAACCAAAGCACCACATATAATTAATCCGACAGGTAAGGCGCGAATCTCAATTGCCGGATTCCACCAGTACCGCAGTGCCCCGAGAAATGCCATCGGAACCATCACAGCTAATGCCGTTCCCTGAGCGTTTTTTTGTCCAAAGCCACAAAATAAAACGAGCGTGGGGACAACTACGGTCCCACTGCCTAATCCCAGAGCACCACTAACGACACCTGCACAGATACCCAGCACAACAAAAACCCACCACGGGTTGGACAATTGGCCTATCATGATTAATCTCCAATATATTTTTTACACAGTATATATTACGTTCATCCTAAAATTCACTTTTATTCCGGAGGCTCGATGCTGTAGTTGTGTTTGTTAAAAATCCGCCGGCCTTTTTCAGAAGTAACGAAATCCACGAACTTTTCAGCCAATTCCTGGTGTTCGGTGAATTTCAGCACACCGATATCGACGGTAGAAATTACATTTTTCTCAGGTGGCATGGGTATCTCATCTCCGTAGTCACTGTAGTATCGTGCTATTGCGTCCCAGACGATAACGGCATCGAGGGCTTGTGCCTGTATCTGCATACCCAGCTCATTAACGGTAAGTGATTGAAACATCAAATTTTTTTTGATGTCTTCCCGGGTAATGTTGTTCTTTTCGAGTATCTGTTTTGATGTTCTGCCGATAGCACAGGCTTCCGGTTCGCCAAGACCCAGCTTTATACCGGGCTTGAGCAGGTCTTCTAATCCGTGGATTTTTTTCGGATTGCCCTTCCGTACGAGTATAGTCGGGACCCAGTAGCAAACCGTACGTCGTGAAAGAATCATGTCCGCCTGGGCCGCCTGCTCAACATAGTGTTTGTCGCCCGGCATATAGAGATCGCCCCGTCGTACGAGCTTTATCTTCGACAAGAGCACCTCGCTGCCGGCATAATCCGGAAAAATCTTAACCCCATAATCGCGTCCAAATACCTCAATCAGCTCATCAGCCGGAGGACGAATACCGGCCCCACAGTATAACAACAGTTCTTCCGGTGCGGATTGCCCGTCTTCTTTGCTGTCACAACTGAAGAATAAAACGGCCGGGATAATAATTACGGCTAATCCCGCACCAATTTGCTGAAATAGCCGGCGGTGAAACTTTGCGACATATAAACTAATCTTGAAAAAAATATGGTAAGGGGAACTAACAAATTGGTGCGGGACTCGTTTCATGTTTTCCTTCTTACCTGATAAAAGCAACATCCCAGTCTTTCCAGACGGGTTCGAAGCCCTGCTGTTTTATCATAGCAGCCACCTGGGCAGGACTGCGATTATCGTCGATTTCAAATTGCTCGATTGCTTCATTGTGCCCTGAATACCCACCTGGATTGGTCTTGCTGCCGGCGCTTAATTTCGTTATGCCAAGCTTGACCAAATGGTCTCGCAGTTGTGCTCGTTCACGAGTTGACAGCACCAGCCCCGCATCGGCAAAACACAATCGCAGCGCTGTTATCATTTGCACAAGATTCTTATCGCTCAGTAAATGGCTGAATTGTGCACCATGGAACGGCCATCTTGGCCGTGTTTTTGTGGCACGGCCTTCCAGGCCGTGAGCACGGGCAGGATGCCCGTGCCACAAGAAGCCCGTGCCACGGGCAGGTCGAAGCCTCGGGAAAGAAAACGAAATGTGAGATTGCCAGTAGCGTTTGATTAAATAATGGGCGTGTTCGGCAAGGGCCAGGGTCTCAATTCGCCAGTCGGTCAGACCTAAAAGAACACCTAATCCAACCTCGCGCATTCCCGCGGCGGCAATATGGTCAGGAGTTAATAGCCTGTTATCGTAATCGGATTTCGGGCCTGAAGGGTGATAGTATTTATAAGCTTGGCGGTCGTATGTTTCCTGATAAAGTGTTACGCCTTCGATACCGGCCTTAAAGAGCCTGGCATACTCGTCTCTGCTCAATTGATATATCTCTATTGAGATTGAGGCGAATTTCTCCCTAAGCTTGCCGGCAAGCTCGACAAGGTAATCAATACTGATAAATTGTCTGTCTTCGCTGCTGACAAGCAGTATGTCTCTGAAGCCCTCGGAGGCGATAATGTCTGCCTCCTCTAAAGCCTGGTCGATTGTCAGTCTCGTCCGCTCGGACTTGTTTTCCTTGTTGAAGCCGCAGTAAGAACAACTGTTCGTACAGTAATTGGATAAATACAAAGGGGCGTAAAGCCTGATGGTCGGCCCGAACCTTCGGATGGTTAGCTGGTGAGCCAACTGGGCCATTTGTTCAAGATGATTTTCAGCAGCCGGCGAGACAAGGGCCAACAGCTTATCAAAATTGTACGTGCCTGCGGGCTCAGACAAGGCCCTTTCAACATCATTGCTGCGGATTTTCTCTAACTCTTTCTGCCAATACTCACCGTTTCGATCGAGACCTTGTGGCACGGGCATCCTGTGTGGCACGGGCATCCTGCCCTTGTTCACGGCCTGGAAGGCCGTGCCACGTCCAAGCCTGTGCCACAGGATTGTTTTTATATCTGCGTTGGTATATTTTTCTGAGCCTGACATTTCTATTGTTCTCTTAGAGGGCCCCCATTTTGTGATCTGTTTGCAAAATGGGAATCCAGAAAGCCCGTAAGCGGGCTCGAAGCACTTGCTCTTTTGCTAACAGCGGGCTTACCTGATTCATAGGCCATACGGCCCGCCTCAACCGCCAGCTTAAAAGCCGCAGCCATCTCGGGCGGGTCGGCGGCGGTTGCAATTGCCGTATTAACCAAAACCGCATCGGCGCCCATTTCCATCGCATCTGCGGCGTGGGACGGCAGTCCCAAACCCGCGTCAACTACCACCGGAACATTGGCCTGCTCGATTATGATTTCAAGGGCCGCACGGGTCTTTAGCCCCTGGTTTGAGCCGATAGGGCTCGCAAGGGGCATTACAGTTGCTGTTCCCGCATCTTCAAGCTTCTTTGCTAAAACCGGGTCTGCATTGATATAGGGCAGAACGATAAAATCGTCTCTCAGAAGAATTTCAGCGGCCTTTAACGTCTCCACCGGGTCCGGCAGCAGATAATACGGGTCCGGCGTAACCTCCAGTTTCAGCCAGTTAATGCTGGTGGCCGCACGAGCCAGTTTCGCCAAACGTACGGCCTCTTCGGCGCTGCGGGCGCCGGATGTATTCGGAAGCAGCAGGTAGTGGGTCCGGTCAATTGCACTGAGAATGTCGTCATTTTCGTTTTCTATATCGACTCTGCGAAGCGCAACAGTGACAATTTCCGTGCCCGACTTTTCAATGGCTTCGGCCATAAGCTCGCAAGACGCAAACTTGCCCGTTCCTATAAGCAGCCGGGAAGTAAATTCTCTTCCTGCAATAATTAACTTATCCATCCCGCACCAAATTGTAAATATCGTCCATCATTTTTAAGCTACAATATATAAAATCATATCTTTACATTTCCACGCCGGTAAAATCAGCAATTTGGTGCGGGATCAGCCCCCTCCTACAAACCGGACTAATTCGATTCTTTGGCCGCTTCGTAAATGTGTTTGCGAAAAGTCTTGTCTGGCAATGATTTTGCCATTAATTTCAGCTACCACGGTTGCCTGATTAATATCCAACTGCTTTAACAATTCAATCAGTGTTTTCGGTATTCCATCAGGAAATTGTTTTTCAATACCGTTTATCTTCAGCACTTCCATTATAAACTCACCGGCCTGATTTATCGCGATTAAATATTGTTTTCCCATTCGACCCCTTCGACTATGCTCAGGGCAGGCTACGCTCGGGGCAAGGTTTTTTGGTCCTTTGTAAGTAACTCATTGAGCGAACCTGAGCGGAAACCCTGCAGGTCAACAGTAATATATTTGAAGCCTATAGATTTCAGTTTTTCAACTATTCTTTTGCGTTCCGGCCCGTTTGTAATCTTCTCCATATCCTCCGGACGTACTTCAATTCGGGCAATAGTATCGTGATGGCGCACGCGAAATTCAACGAAGCCCAATTTTCTTAAGAAATCTTCGGCTTCTTCGACCTGCTTTAACCTTTGTTCCGTAACTTCCAGGCCATACGTGACTCTGGAAGCAAGGCAAGGTGAAGCGGGAATATCGGCAGTGGGCAAATTGAGTTTTCTGCTCATATTCCGGATGTCGTCTTTGGTCATTTGGGCTTCGGCCAGCGGGGACAGAACACCATAGAGACTCGCTGCTTTATTGCCGGGCCGAAAATCGTCCATATCGTCGAAATTACAGCCGCAAATAACATTATCAAATCCCTTCTTCTCAGCGATGTTTTGCAGGACCGTGTAGAGATGAGATTTGCAGTGAAAACAGCGGTCGGGATTATTTGCAGAATACTTAGTGTCCAGAATTTCGTGTACCTGAACCTCCTCAAGCTCTGCCCCTATATTGGCGGCACACTCTATAGCCCGGTTGTATTGCGATTTGCCTAAGGACGGACTGATGCCGATACATGCCAGCACGTTTTCAGTCCCAAGAGTATCAACGGCCGCTTTTAAGAGGAAAGTGCTGTCAGCTCCGCCTGAATATGCGACAACCACTTTTTGCAGTTTTTTTAGTATCTGCTGGAGCGAATTATATTTATCCTGAAAAGCCATCCCGCACCAATTTGTAAATGTCATCAATCATTTTTAGGCTACAATATATAAAATCATATCATTACATTTCCCCACCGGCAAAATCAGCAAATTGGTGCGGGACAAAAGGTGATAATTTTCGGAGCTGGTTTACGATTGGAGGCATCTTTTCAATCGTATAATCAATTTCTTCTTCGGTATTGTACCTGCTCAGGCTGAACCGAATCGAGCCGTGTGCGGCGGTGAACGGCACTCCCATCGCACGTAAGACGTGGCTTGGCTCCAATGAGCCGGACGTGCAGGCCGAGCCGCTGCTGGCACAGATGCCGTATTTATCCAGCATAAGCAGAATAGCTTCGCCTTCGATATACTCGAAGCTGATGTTGGTCGTATTGGGCAGCCGATTTTCCTTGTCGCCGTTGAGCCGGGAATCGGGGCACTTTTCCAATATCGCACCCTCGAGCTTATCACGTAATTTCTTGACTTTGTTGTTTTCCTTTTCGATATTCTTTGCGGCTAATTCACATGCCTTTCCAAGGCCGACGATTCCAGGCACATTTTCGGTTCCCGCCCTTCTGCCAGCCTCCTGATGACCACCTAACATATATGGCGCCAGGCGGGTCCCCTTGCGGACATACAGGATACCGACTCCTTTCGGTCCATGCAGCTTATGGCCGGAGAGACTAAGCAAATCGATATTGCTTTTCGAAAGGTTCAGCGGTATCTTGCCGACAGCCTGTACAGCATCGGTGTGGAATACTACTGCCTTATCGGCAACCATTCTGGAAATTTTATCAATCGGAAATATTACACCGGTCTCATTGTTTGCATACATTATCGTAACCAAAGCGGTATCATCGTCGAGCTGTCCGGCTAACTGCTCCAGGTCAAGCCGGCCATATTTATCCACTCCAAGCTCAATAACGGTGTAGCCTTGATTTTCAAGCTCGCGGCACACCGTCAACACAGCCGGATGCTCAACTCTGGAAGTTATGATTTTGCGTTTATTAGGCAGGGCGGCCAAAGTGCCTTTAATGGCGGTGTTATCACTTTCGGTGCCTCCGCTTGTAAATACAATCTCGCTCGGATCGCAGCCGAGTAAGCCGGCAATCTGCTCACGCGACCGGCCGATTCTGCGTCCCATCTGTCCGCCAAAAGTATGCATACTCGAAGGATTACCGTACAGCTCACAAAACAACGGCTGTATTTCTTCAAGCACCTCTTCGGCTACTTTACTCGTGGCGTTATTGTCGAAATATATAGTTTTCATTTTTTATTCCCTGTGATTATGAGGTTGCTGTGCAGATTCTTTATCCTCTTCGACGAAAAGCTCCTCGGAGACGAATTCCTTCAGTTTGGCCTCGACCACATCCTTCATCGTTATCTCGGCCAGTTTGCACTGAGCGCACATCCCTCTGAAAGCGATGACAACTTTACTCCCTTCGACATCTATCAGCTCGACATTACCTCCGTGAGCCCGCAGGGCCGGCCTGATTTGCTCATTTATTGTCTGCTGAATTAGCTGTATCTTCTGGATATTAGTAAGTTTGCCGGCCCGTCGAGCTGTTGCTGCCGGGGCTTGTTTTATGTCGTCAGGCTTAAGCTTTTCTATCATTTTTTCGATTTCGCTCTGGCATCCCCCGCAGCCGCCCCCCGCCTTGCAGTAATTCGTAACCTCTTCAACCGTTGTCAGTTTATTCTCGCGTATGACTCTTTCGATTTCCTTGTCGGTTACGCCGAAGCAGGTGCAGACAACGTTACCTTCAATCTCATGTTTTTTCCTGCCGCCGCTTTGGAAATTTTCAATTGCCGCCTCCAGAGCTTCTCTGCCCATAACCGAGCAGTGCATCTTCTGTTCCGGTAAACCACCCAGATAGTCTGCAATATCTTTGTTGGTTACTTTTATTGCTTCATCCAGAGTCAGGCCTTTTATCATTTCGGTCAATACCGACGATGTCGCGATTGCGCTTGCACAGCCGAACGTTTTGAACTTTGCGTCTGTTATTCTGCCGTCTTTGTCGAGTTTAAACGTCAGCTTCAAGGCATCGCCGCATGCCAATGAGCCAACCTCGCCGATGCCGTCGGGATTTTCAACTTCACCGACGTTTCGCGGATTAAAAAAATGGTCTTTGAGTTTGTCCGTATATTCCCACATAATTTTTTACCTCTGACTTGCCTTAAGTGCCTGGTCGAAATCAGCTATTATATCATCAATGTGCTCAGTGCCTACCGATACTCTCACATAATCGGCCGTTACACCTGCCGCAAGCTGCTCAGCTTCGCTAAGCTGCTGATGCGTCGTACTGGACGGATGTATTACCAGGGTTTTACTGTCACCGATATTTGCAAGGTGACTGGCTAATTTAACGTTGTTAATAAACTTGATACCGGCCTCTTTGCCGCCTTTAATTCCGAAACCAAGTATCGCCCCCCGGCCATCGGGCAGATATTTTTGTGCCAGTTTATAATCCGGATGCGATTCAAGACCGGGATAATTTACCCATGTAACCGTATTCTGCTTTTCGAGCCACTGCGCCAGCTTCAGTGCATTTTCCGAATGTCTGGGCATCCGCAAATGCAGCGTTTCCAGCCCCTGCAAAAACAGAAATGCATTGAAAGGCGACATACAGGAACCCATATCACGCAGGAACTGAGTCCTGGCTTTGATGATGTAGGCCAGAGCGCCAAATGACTTTACGTATTTGACTCCGTGATAACTCGGGTCAGGCTCAGTCAGCTCAGGATACCTGCCGTTTGTCCAGTCGAACTTGCCCGAATCGACAATCGCCCCGCCGATGCTTGTGCCATGGCCGCCAATGAACTTTGTACAGCTATGGACAACAATGTCGATGCCGTGTTCAATCGGCCTGAACAGTATAGGTGTAGTGACGGTGTTGTCACAAATTACGGGCATGCCGTTTTTATGAGCGATGTCGGCAATTTTCTCGTATCGGAGGATGTCGTTTTTGGGATTGCCCATTGTTTCTAAATAAATCAGACGAGTATTATCTTTTACGGCACTGGCAAAATTTTCCGGTTCTTTCGGGTCAACAAAGGTAACTTCAATCCCCAGTTTTTTGAAGGTCTGGCTGAACAATGTAATCGTGCCGCCATAGAGCGAATTCGAAGATACTATATGGCCTCCGGCGCCACAGATATTGAAGATGCTGACATAAATTGCGGATTGGCCGGAACTGAAGGCAAGACCCCCGACACCTCCTTCCATAGCTGCGATACGTTTTTCAAATACATCGGTGGTTGGGTTCATCAAACGGGTATAAATATTGCCGAACTCTTTGAGCGCAAACAGATTTCCGGCGTGGTCGGTGTCTTTAAATAAATAACTTGTTGTCTGATAGATAGGCACAGCCCTGCTTAATGTATCCGAATCAACCGTTTGGCCTGCGTGCAAAGCCAGTGTTTCCAAACGATATTTAATATTTTCATTCATATTTCATTCCTTACTTGTAACATAAATTACCTGCTCGGCAAACAAATTAGGCGCAAATTTTACCGGGCTCAAACGTGTTTTGATCAACGGAATCTTTTTTTCCACTTTAACTGACAGTTTTTTGCAAAACCGTTCGAAATCCTTTAGCGACAGACAATGTATATTCGGGGAATTGTGCCACTCGAAGGGTAGCTGCTTGGTCATGGGAGCGCTGCCTGCCAAAAATAATTGTGCCCTGCACCGCCAGTGAGCAAAGTTGGGAAAGCTGACAATAACTTTCCTGGCCACCCGAAGAAGCTCGGTAAATACCATCTCGGTATTTTTAATTGTCTGCACCGTTTGTGAAAGTATTACATAATCATAACTTTTGTCGGCGAAGTTTTCCAGCCCAAGCTCGATATCGTGCTGAATAATGGACAGCCCCCGATTTACACAAGTTAAGACAAGGTCCTGCTCAAGCTCAATGCCTTTACCTGTTATGTTCTTGTCTGCTATAAGATTTGCTAATAATTCCCCGTCGCCGCATCCGATATCCAGAACTGTGCTGCATGGCTTTATCAGCGATCCTATCACATCATAGTCAACTCGGACTCGGTGGGCCTGTCTCCAATCGTGCATTTTTGTATGCCCGCATGCTCTCTTGTCAATATAGTCTTTTATATCTTCCGGCTGATGTGTAGCATCTAAAAAGCCGGAAATAAAAGAGCCAAGCACCTTCGGCTCCAACAGGAATGCATCGTGGCCGTACGGCGAGGTAATATCACAATAACTGACATCTTTGTCATTAGCGACGAGCGCGTTAACCATTGCTCCGGATTGAGCCGGCGTAAAGAGCCAATCGCTTGCAAAGCTGATTATCAGGAATCTGCATTTGGTGTTTGCAAAGGCCTTCTTGAGAGACCCGTAATCTTTTCCCAGGTCGAAATAATCCGCGGCCTTTGTTATATAAAGATAACTGTTCGAGTCAAATCTCTCCACGAAGCTTTGCCCCTGATAATCCAGGTATGTCTCAACGGCAAACTCAGAGTTGATATCGTAACTGTAGCTGTCGGAATTTCGCAACTGCCGTCCGAACTTTTCGCGCATGCCCTGTTCGGACAGATACGTTATGTGTCCTATCATCCGGGCAATTGCCAGGCCTCTGTCAGGCCCATTTTCTTCAGTGTATTGCCCGCCTGCAAAATTCGGGTCTGCCAATATCGCGTTGCGTCCTACTGCATCAAATGCAATCGATTGAGTTCCAAGATGTGAGGTTGTGGCTATTGGTATGGCGGATTTGACAAAGTCGGGATACTCAATCGCCCACTGCAGAACCTGCATCCCGCCTATCGAACCGCCAATGACCGCCAAAAGCTGCTTTATGCCGAGCCTGTCGAGCAATATCTTTTGAACCTTGACCATATCCGCTATAGTAATAATTGGAAAGTCAAGGCCGTACCGCTTGCCTGTCGCCGGGTTAATCGATGATGGGCCTGTTGTCCCGCTACATCCGCCAAGAAAATTAGAGCAGATAACAAAATATTTACTCGTATCGATTCCCTTGCCGGGCCCTACCATTACATCCCACCAGCCGGGCTTCCGGTCGTCGGGACTGTTTAGGCCGGCAACATGAGCATTGCCGCTGAGGGCATGGCAAATCAGAATAACGTTATCTCCGGCCTCATTAAGCTGGCCATAAGTTTCATAGGCCACATCAACAGGAGCCAACGTCTTGCCGCACTCCAGCTCCAGAGGCTGCTCCGGCTCGATTAACCGAATAGTCTTAGTATGCACGATACCAACAGATTTTTTTTCGACTTCTGTCATTCCTATTTCGCAGGCAGAATTTCCACCATTTTATCAAGTGCTTGTTTGGCCTTTTCCCTTATTGCTTCGGGTACGGATATTTTATATTGCATATCTTCGAGCGCCCAGACAATCTTCTCCAGGGTAATCTTTTTCATAGTAGGACAGATAGCCCTGTTGCTGGCCGGAATAAATTCGGCTTTGGGATTCTGTTTTTTCAGGGTATGAATTATTCCCGTCTCGGTGGCGATTATAAACTGTTTTGCCGTACTATTGGCAGCGAATTTGAGCATTTGGCCTGTGCTGAGCAGTTCGTCCGAAAGCTCTTTGACCGGCTCGCTGCATTCAGGATGGGCCATTACGATCGCATCGGGATATTTTGCTTTTGCGGTTTTGATATCATCCTCGGTTATTATCACATGCGTTTTGCAATAACCGGGCCAGAGCACAAGGTCTCGGCCTGTTCTCTCAGCCACGAACCGACCAAGATGCTGGTCCGGCACAAAAATAATTTGTTTATCTTTCGGTATTGAGCTTACAAGTTCGACCGCATTGGCACTTGTGCAGCAGTAATCGCTCTCGGCCTTGACCTCTGCGGTACTATTGACGTAGCAAACAACAAGCGCATCGGGGTGTTCCTGCTTAAGCTTGCATAACTGTTCCGCATTTATCATATCAGCCATCGGGCAGCCGGCGGACTCATCAGGCAGGAGCACGGTCTTCTCGGGTGACAGAATAGCGGCGGTTTCCGCCATAAACTGAACACCGCAGAACACGATTACCTCGGCTTCTGTCTGGGCCGCTTTTATGCTCAATCCCAAAGAATCGCCGCCGAAATCGGCAATGTCCTGTATCTCGCCAGGCTGATAGTTGTGCGCAAGTATCACTGCATTACGCCGCTTCTTTAATCTCTCAATATTTTTAATTAACTTATTTATCAACTGCCGGCTCCTGTGCTTTTTTATCATTTGTTCTTTTTATGCTTTTTATGTTTACGGTGCTTGTATAGTGAATCGAATTTCGCCATCGATACCGTCGTACCGGGAGGAACAGAGTTTCTTACCCACACGTTTCCTCCTATTATAGAGCCTTTGCCAATAGTCACGTTTCCAAGTATAGTTGCCTCGGCATATATAGTAACATCATCTTCGATTGTGGGGTGGCGCTTTGCACTTTTTATACTCTGGGCCTCTTTCGGAATACTGATGGCGATTAATGAGACACCCTGATAGAACCTCACATTGTCACCGATAACCGATGTTTCGCCTACTACAACACCCGTACCGTGGTCGATAAAGAAGTTTTTGCCTATTTTTGCTCCGGGATGTATATCGATACCGGTTTTGGAATGGGCGCATTCGCTCATTATCCGTGGAATTAAAGGTACTTGTTTGAGATACAGCTCGTGGGCGATGCGATACGTTGCAACCGCCATTATGCAGGGGTAACTTATCACAATCTCTTCAAAAGACTTTGCCGCCGGATCCCCCTCAAAAGCCGCATTGACATCACCTTTTAACAGCTCTCTGATTCCCGGCAGTTGAGTCAATAAATGCTGCGTGGCCTTATCCGCCATTGTCCGGCAATCACAACCGTCGCACTTCTTTATTCTGCACTGGTATTGATAAGCCCGTTCTATTTGTTCCGAAAGCTCGGCATAGACCTGAGACAGAATATCACCGACTATGAAACTGATGTTTGATTTTGTCACCGTCCTTGTTCCTGTGTAGCCGGGAAAAAGCACTTCCGTCAGCAACTCAAGGATTTCCAAAATCTTTCGCCGGACCGGCAGATTTGAGACATCAATAAAATTGATACCGGTGTCGCCCTTGTACGTATGGGCAATTTCACTGACCATTTTTTCCATTTTCCGTAAGGTTAATTTGCTCTTTTCCATTTTATGACCTTATATATGATAATTTATCGCTTTATTTTGTTTTGCCCTGTCAACAAGATTTTGTAAAGTCATTGATTGTAAAACTCCCATAAAGGCTTTCTGCACTTCCGTCCATACCTGCCGGGCGATACAGTCATTTGTTCTATCACAAAAACTCTCGTCTTCAACGCATTCGGTGGTAATTACATTCCCTTCCAAGCATTGAAAACAATCACTCACTTTTACCTGCCCGGGTGATTTAGCGAGGACATAACCTCCCTTGGAGCCTCTAACGCTCCTTACAATCCCTGCTGATTTGAGCATTGCCATTAGTTGTTCCAGATATTTTACCGATACTTCCTGGTCACGTGCAATGATTCTTAATTGTAAAGGCCCGTTGCCGTAATTTTCTGCCAATTCCAGTATCGCCCTTATCCCATATCTGGTTCGAGTCGAAAGTTTCATAATATATATTCCTTATAATTTCCTACTTCATTAGTAGCATATTACGAAAATTTGTCAACCGATGTTGTTAAAAATTTAGCGTAAAACGGTCATTTTTTGGGCAAATCAATATTTTCTACGAATTTTTTAAAAAATTGTTGACAGTGAACATTTATTTCAATATTATAGTATTCCTATAGAATTACTGAGGATTCATTTATATGAAAATATCGAAGAAATGCCAATACGCCTTAAAAGCGATACTTGAACTTGCCCGGCGGCACACCGGCCAGGCAGTTAAAACTCACGAAATAGCCGGTTCTCAAAGGATATCACAACGTTTTACCGAGATTATTCTCAACGAGCTCAAA
>Ga0114922_10003462_pt1 | contig 14694 bp, 13 predicted proteins | sample AartaG_FD_100975 | JGI IMG/M metagenome (GOLD analysis project Ga0114922, IMG submission 100975) | Deep subsurface microbial communities from Aarhus Bay to uncover new lineages of life (NeLLi) - Aarhus_00045 metaG | ecosystem: Environmental > Aquatic > Marine > Oceanic > Sediment | place...
ATTAGAGATTATTTTCCTTTGAGGTGAAATACCTCTGGGAATTTCTTATTTTTCAGTTTTTTTCTTAGGGCGATGTGGTTTCTCTACTTCAAGCCGATAACCGATTCCACGTTCTGTTTTGATGAATTCAGGATGGCGGGGATCTTTCTCAATTGCTTTTCGCAGCCAACTAATATGCACATCCAACGAGCGTGTATCTCCTAGATAATCCGTTTCCCATAATGTTCGGAACAAGTCTTCCCGCAGCAATACCTCACCAGGTTTTCGCATCAAAGATTCCATCAGTACAAACAAGCGGGGGGTGAGTCTGGTTTTTTTATTGGTACAGATCACCCAGCGGTCCTTCAGATCAAGTTTGATCGGGCCGCAAACCAATTTCTTGTTCCTGCTGATTCCCATATATGGGCGTAAGCGATTTAGTAATTTCTGTAAAGTGAAGGGGAGATACAACACTTCATCTGCGCATGCATCTTTCACGTTCTTTGCGTTAGGAGCTAAAATTAATATGATTGGGGTTTTACTTAGCACCTTGCGTAGAGATGCGCAGATACGTGTTCCAGAAGTACGCATAGAAGCCGCATCAATAATAACAGCATTGGGTTTCAGTTCATCTAATTTCTTAATGGCTGCCGCTCCATTAATAACAGACTCTACAATAAAACCTTTCATATTAAGGCCAGCCATATAGGATGGGCGGTCAACACGTTTTCCTTCAATGAGTAGGATCAAATGTTTCATTATATGCTTGCTTTATTAAGTACTAAAGTATCTAATGAATAAGATTAAAAATACTTGCTTTTATGATTTACGTTATTCCCGCGCTCAGTATTGTCTGTAAGGGAGTCCGTGAAGAAATCAAACATGAGGTATTATACCTTAACTTAAAAAACCGTATTATTTAAGATAAGTAACATCAGCATGTTAAAATAATATTCCAGCGGAGGAACGGATGGCAAAGCTCATTGAAGTAAAGATCGACAGCCTGCGAGTTAGTTTGACAAATCAGCAGCGAATTGTCGTATTAAAGCAAATTGATGCCGACCGTTTTCTTCCTATTTGGATAGGTCCTTATGAAGCGGAAGCTATCACGATCGCGCTCCAGGAAATTGAAGTTTCCCGCCCTCAAACACATGATCTGGTGAAGAATACGATAATTTCTCTAAAGGCAAAATTGATAAGAGCAGTCATTAAGGCTTTAAAAGACGATATCTTTTTTGGTGTATTGGTTGTTGAAGTTAATGGCAAAGAATTAGAAATTGATTCAAGACCATCAGATGCCATTGCTGTTGCTGTTCGCGCCCATGTTCCGATCATGGTTTCAGAAAAGGTGATGGATGAGGCATCAATCATTCCCGAAGAAGGTAAACAAGAAGATGAAATCATTAATGGTGAAGAGGAAGCCCAACCGGGAAGCGACCAATTGACACTTGGAGAAGATCGTTTATCAATCTTTGAAGATTATCTGGAAAAGAAAATCAATCAAAGCGACACCGAAGATAATGGCACAGATGAAGACGAACCAGAAAATACAGAGGATTAATACAACCAAATAATCTCATGGCAAACAACTTTAACATTCAGAATTCTGATAATCAGACAATTCAATCCCAGCCTCACAACCGCCAGGCTGAAGAAGCTGTGCTTGGATCCGTTCTAATTAATCCAGAATCTTATTATGATGTCGCCCAGATTTTAGAAGCAGATTATTTTTATATCATCCGGAATCGATGGATTTGGGAGATTTTTACCTATCTGCATGAGAACCGATCTCCTATTGATATTCTCACGGTCGGCGAAGAACTTGAAAACCGAAACCAAATTGAGGAGATTGGAGGACAGGCATATTTATTAATGCTCGTTAATCAGACCCCCAGCTCATTGAATGCGGAAGCTTACGCAAAGATAGTAGAAGAAACCTCTGTACGCAGGCGTATGCTCGCATCGGCAAATGAGATGGCAAAACTTGCCTACCAGCAGGATAAACCAATCGAGAAAATCATTGACTCAGCAGAAAAATCCGTTTTTAACTTAAGCGAACGCCGGATCAGACGTGATCTTCAAAGCATTCAAACTGTAGTAAGCAGATATTATGACCACGTCTCACAACTTTACCAACGCAGCGAAGAGATTTATGGTGTGCCAACCGGATTGGTTGATCTTGATAAGCTGCTTGGTGGTTTACAAAAATCAGACTTCCTGCTCATCGCTGGTCGCCCTGCTTCTGGCAAGACTGGATTCCTGATCACAGTTGCTAAGAACGCAGCTATGAAACATAAAAAGCATGTCGCTATGTTTTCCTTAGAAATGTCCAATGAACAGTTGGTACAGCGCATGATCGCACAGGAAACAGGCATCAATACGCAGGCATTGCGCTCAGGCAAGATTAACGAAGACCAATGGGACCTTTTCACCAAAGCAATCGAAGTGCTGGGAGATGCGAAGATCTACCTTGATGACACGCCGGCTCTAACTCCAATTCAAATGCGCACAAAATGCCGCCGGCTCCACTTAGAACACCAAATCGATCTCGTGCTTGTTGATTATATTCAGCTGATGTCCAGTGAATCCCGCACAGATAATCGTGTGCAGGAAGTCTCCTACATTTCTAGAAACCTTAAAACACTCGCCAGGGAATTGAACGTACCGGTACTAGCCGCGGCTCAGCTTTCCCGTGCGGTTGAACAGCGCTCAGATAAAAAACCGGTGCTCTCGGATTTACGCGAGTCCGGTAGTCTGGAACAGGACGCTGACATTGTAATGTTTATCCATAAAAAAGATGAGATTCCCAGCGAAAATGATAAAACCGAGTTGGTTGAATTAATGGTGGCCAAACACAGGAACGGTCCCACTCGGGATATTGAATTGGTATTTATCAAAGACCTGGCGCAATTCTATAACGCGGCAACTATCTAAACAACAGATTCCCTAATGAGTACACACTTCAATGGATTTCAGGAAAATAATAAAGAGTTCACAGGTATCCCCAATATATTCTTCCGTGAATTGCTTCCCGAATTGGAAGACATCAATGAAATTAAACTCTGTTTATATATCCTCTGGAAAGCAAATACTATCGGCGATTTTGGTATGCCTATAACAGCAGCGGATATTTTATTAGATAAAATCTTCATTAGTGGTTTGGAATCATCTGCCGATGGAACAGAAAAGTTAGTAACTGAAATATTAGAAAAAGCGGTTGTTGATAATATTCTATTAAAAATCGAAAGCGGATCTATCGGAGAGCCCGTTATCTATTTCATCAACAGCCCACGTGGAAGAAAAGCCATCTCAGAAAAATCGTGGGGGTTTCAACATACAAAAACAACTCTGGATCATATTCAGCCGAATATTTTTCAACTGTATCAGGAAAACATTGGACCGCTCACACCAATTATCGCGGATGCTCTCCGTGAAGCGGAAGACATTTATCCGGTTGAGTGGATAGAAGAAGCGATTCAGATCGCGGTTCAGAATAATGTACGCCGCTGGCGATATGTGGAAAGCATTCTTGACCGCTGGCAGAAAGAAGGACGGGATGGAACCGATCGGGAATACAATCAAGAGGATTACCGGCGCTACATCAAAGGTGAATATGGAGAAATCGGCCACCACTAAGAAAAATACATCAAAAAAAGAAAAGGCTTGCCCGATCTGTGGTGGATTCGGTTACGTTCGTCGTGAACGATCAATTGATGATCCGGACTTTGGCTCTCTGGAAGTATGTGAATGCCAGCGAGCTAAAAAACAAAAGGAAAGCACACAGCGCTTATATCAGGTTAGTAACCTTGACGTTTTCAAACACATGACCTTTGATACCTTTGATATCAATGGTATTAGCGGCAGCCGGGAAATAAAAAAGACACTTGAAGTTGCGTTTAACACGTTGCAAAACTACGCGCATCATCTTAATGGGTGGCTGCTGTTAATGGGTGGATTTGGCTCCGGTAAAACCCACCTGGCAGCAGCGATTGCGAACCAGGTTGTATCGCTAGGTGTTGAAACCCTTTTTCTGACTGTGCCCGACCTGCTGGATTGGCTTCGGTTTACTTTTACATCCAAAGAAACAACCTACGAGAAGCGGTTTGAAGAGATCCGGAATATACGATTTCTCATATTAGATGACCTTGGTACACAGAATGCCACTGCCTGGGCGCGAGAAAAATTATTTCAGATCATTAATTATCGATATATCCATAAATTGCCAACAGTTATCACCACAAATTTGAGTATGACGCAGATTGAAGACCGCGTCAGTTCCCGCCTGCAGGACCGCGAACTGGTTGTTAAAGTACAAATTGACGCGCAGGATTTCAGAAATCCCCTGGTTGATGGAGAGATATCGCCAATTTCCTCATTATCACAAATCAGCGACCACCGCACTTTCGAGAAATTCAGCACTCGAAAATCAGAAAAACTCCCGCCTGATACTCAGAAAAGTTTGGACCAGGCTTTTTACGCCGCTCAACAATTTGCTGATAAACCAGACGGATGGCTGGTATTGATGGGAATGTTTGGCACAGGAAAAACTCATTTAGCCGCGGCTATCGGCCGCTATCGAGCTGCTTTAGGTGATGATCCGATTTTTACAGTTGTGCCTGATCTGCTCGATCACCTGCGGGCAACTTTCAGCCCTACAAGCACAGTTTCTTACGATAGTATCTTTAATCAGGTTAGAACAACCAAATTGCTAGTTCTGGATGATCTGGGAACCCAAAGCGCAACACCATGGGCACGCGAAAAGCTATACCAGATCCTAAATTATCGCTACGAAACAAAGCTTCCAACCGTAATCACCACCTCTGCTACACTGAAAGAGATAGATCCGCGGATCCGCAGCCGAATGATGGATGAACGTGTTTGTCAAATCTATAAGATCATTGTTCCTCCTTATCGTGGAATTGCAAAGAAAAAATAATCCATTTAACAGAAAAAGAGACAGTACACATGAAAAAACAGCAGCAAGAATCGATCTTCACACGTTTATTTCTCATTCGACATGGACGCACCGAATGGAATACAGGAAGAATGATCCAGGGAATCGTTGATACACATCTAAATAAGGAAGGAATACAACAGGTAAAAGCATTGTCCCAGCGGTTAATCAATCTATACCCGATTGATTTGATTTATGCAAGCCCATCTAGCCGCGCAATAAAAACAGCTAAACTCATAAATGAAAAATATATGGTTAGTCTCCAGACTGATCCAGATCTCTTGGAAATTGATTTTGGCAGTCTTACCAATCATTCCATTGACACATTGAATATTGAACAACCAGAATATCATCAAAAATTCACTCACTTCATATCTACTAACCGCGAAAAGGCCACTCCCCGTCCAGATATTCCTAACGGAGAAAAGATCACCCATATTGAAGCACGCATTAAATCTTTTACAGAAAAAATCCTCACAAAACATATGGGGCAGCACATTGTAGCAGTCTCCCATGGGGGTTTGATAAAATGTCTGATTATGTATTTTTCAGGCGGATCTCTGGGAAATTACATACCGTACTGGATAGATAACGCATCTCTCTCAATCATAGATTTTTATGGTGATCTACCCATAATCCGAGTCATCAACGATACCAGTCACATCAATCAACCCTTGCGTTTCGTTGTTCCCTGTGTAATTTAATTTATATAGATCCCAATAAACCCGAACTAAGGAACTCTTAAATACAATAGACTATTAATCAATATCTTTCAGATCGCCCCAATTCTTTCCCCAGGCGACATCGGTTTCTAAAGGGATCGCAAGTTCAAAGGCGTTTTCCATAACCTCACGGACAACCCGGATCGTTTCTTTCAGCTCATCTTCAGGGCATTCCAGCAGCAGTTCATCGTGCACTTGAACCAGCATTTTTGCATGGAGTCCCGCTTCTTCTATCACGCCTGGAAGGCGGATCATCGCGATTTTCAAGATATCCGCTGCGGTTCCTTGAATCGGAGCATTGATCGCTTCCCTTTCGGCTCGCGAACGCACTTGAGCAGTAGCTGGATTCTTTAATTGCGGGAAATACCGTTTTCTCCCGAGCAATGTTTCAACATATCCGATCTCTGCTGCGCTCTTGCGGATGCCATCTAAATATGCCTTTACTCCTGGGAATTCTTGGAAATATGCTTTCACAAAATTTTCGGCTTCCGCAAGTGTCAGGTTTGTTGTGCGGGTGAGCCCAAATGCACTCATCCCATAAATTAACCCAAAGTTAATTGCTTTTGCGTGCCGTCGTTGATCTTTCGTGACATTTTCCAGTGGGACATTGTAAATTGCGGATGCGGTTGTCGCGTGAATATCTCGATGCGCTTTGAATGTATCCAGCATCGCCTTATCATTTGCCATATGCGCAACGATACGCAGTTCGATCTGTGAATAGTCTACTGATAGCAGAACATTTCTAGCGCTCGCAATAAACCCTTTCCGCACCCGATGTCCAAGCGGTGTCCGTGTTGGGATATTCTGAAGATTCGGATCAGAAGATGCCAACCGGCCGGTGACTGAACCGGTCTGGTTGAATGATGTATGCACACGCCCTGTTTTCGGATTTACCTGCTTGGGGAGAGCATCTAAATAAGTAGAAACTAATTTTGAAAGCTCACGGTATTCCAATAACATCTCAACAACGGTATGCTGATCGCGCATTTCCTCAAGCACAGAGGCAGCAGTTGAATAATTACCGCTCTTGGTCTTATTACTTGAATCTGGCGGGGTAAGGCCTAACGTATCAAATAGCACTTTTGAAAGCTGCTGAGTAGAATTTATATTAAATGAATACCCCACTATTTCATACATTTCTTTGGTGATCTCTTCAATTCGGGCAGATAATTCGTCCGAAAACGTCTTAAAGAAATCTTTATCCACCGCAATGCCGATATATTCCATATCTGCAAGAACAGGAACCAAAGGCATTTCTATTTTTTCAAAGATACTACTCAGTTGATTTGCTGATAATCGTTCTGATAGAATCTTTTCTAAGCGCAGTGGGATCTCTGCGTCCGCACCCGCATAAGGTGCTGCGTCTTCTATTGTGACAGCATCCATCGTCAGTTGCTTTTTTCCACTGCCGATCAATTCTTTTATATGGGTCATTCTTACATTCAGTTCCGCTTCAGCCATCTTTTTCAATCCCAAACGGCGGGACTGTGGTTCAAGCACCCACGCAGCGATCATTGTATCGAAGCTTAGTGGTGTTGTTTCCAATCCATGATTGCGTAAGATCAGACAGTCATATTTAAGGTTATGGCCAATTTTTTGGATGGTGGGATTCGTAAAGGGAACGTGAAGTGCGTTGATTACGGTTTGCAAAGCGAGCTGTTTTTTTTCATGCTTATGACCAACAGGAATATAATATGCTGCCCCTTCTTCAATCGCCAGAGAGATGCCAACCAGGTCCGCCTGCATTGGGTCTGTGGATGTCGTTTCGGTGTCAAAGGAAATTTTCTCTACGGATTTCAATTTACCAACCAGATCATCAAGCTTTTCCTCGTCATCCACAATTGTGATATCAATATCATACGCGGTTGGAAGCCCTAATTTCATTGGTTCCTTTTCAAACAGCGATAACTGCTCACCCCCACCAATCACACCTTTCCCTAATAAATTTGCGAATCGCGACGTCAATGTGCGAAATTGGAGTTCCCAAAAAAGGGTTGTTACTTTTTGTAAGTCGATATTGTCCGTACGTGCCTGTTTCAGGTCAATATCAATATCCAGGTTTGTTACGATCTTGGCCAGATCATAACTCAAATATGCATCGTCCTTATTCTCTTCTAAAAGTTTTCTTGTTCTTCCGCTGATCGATTCTATATTCGCATAAATATCATCCAAGGTAGGATATTTTTCTAGCAGGGAAGCTGCGGTTTTCGGTCCAACTCCCTTGATCCCTGGAATATTGTCAGATGTATCACCCATCAGCGCTTTCAAATCCACTACCTGTTCTGGTTTAACCCCCATTTTCCTAACCACATCTTCAGGAAAATAATCTTTTGCTTCAGATTGTTTTCCTCCCGCAAGGTTCACAATAATCCGTTCAGTCACAAGCTGAAGCAGGTCCCTATCCCCGGTAATGATCTTCACTCCCAATCCTTTAGCAACAGCTTTATGGGCAATGGACCCAAGCACATCATCCGCCTCAAATCCTTCCATTTCTAATCGCGGGAAATTGAAGGCGTCAATCAATTCACGGATACGCTCAATCTGTGGTTTCATCTCATCCGGCATTTTCGCGCGTGTGGCTTTATAGTCAGGAAACATCTCATTGCGAAAAGTCTTTCCGGTGTCAAATGCAACCGCCAAATACTCAGGCTTTTCGCGATCCAAAATACTAAGCAAAATATTGGTAAACCCATAAGTTGCGGCAGTTGGCTCTCCAGAACGTGATTGGAACCGCGCACCGGTTGCCATTAAAGCAAAATATGCCCGATACGCAAGGGCATGACCATCAATTAGATACAGTGTTTTCGGCATGAGATCCTCCGGGCTGATTGTACTATGCGCGATCTATTCTATATAGAAATATATACTGCTTAATTATTTCTCTTAATAAAATGCTCCCATATTTCATAAACTTTTCCTAGGCAAAGATCAATTTGACTCCTTATCCATCTTTGCCAAGATGCGAACCGCTTCACTACCCATCAGTGCCAGATTCCTAATACTTTGCATAGAATAAACAAAATCCTTTTCAGGATCATATTCTCCTTTATCCTCGGAAGGATTAATCACATTGATCACCGAAGTGGCAATACCGCCTGCCCGTAATCCCCAGATCTTAGCCAGCACCAAGATCACGCTCGCTTCCATCTCCGAAGCAACCACATTCAGCCGCTTGAGATCTTCATAATGATGTGCCCAATCGGACTGCCAATATCCATTGAAAGATCCCCCAGGCGCCTGTTGGCGCGCATATAAGCCGTCATGAGTGCGTGTTGTCCCCACATGATATGGAATGCCAAGCTGCTGCGCTGCCTGAATGCAAGCCTGAATGACAGAATAATGCGCCACTGCCGGAAATTCGATCGGCGCGTATGCCCGTGATGCTCCATCATATCGGGCTGCTGAATCAAAGATTACCATGTCCCCATCTTTGACCCGTTCCTGAAATGTACCGCAGGTACCGATACGCAAAAAGGTCTTTGCGCCAACCCTGGCCAATTCTTCGACAGCGATAGCCGTTGAAGAAGCGCCTATACCTGTGCTTGTACAAGTGATCGGCACGCCCTTATATTCTCCGGTATATGTTACATATTCACGGTTTTCTGCAACTTTACGGGATGTATCCCATGTATTTGCGACTGTTTCAACCCGCCCCGGATCTCCGGGCAGCAACACATACTGAGCGCAATCTCCATCATCCAACTGGATATGATATTGTTTAGCCATGTTTAAATCCTCACTTTTTTATGGACTTTTCTTTTCGCCTTTATGGAATTCTTACACTTATAATTCATTTATCCAAAATTGTTAACGATCATCATTATTTTTTTCTGATTAGGAATAAGTTCTGATAACTTCACTAATCAAAATACTCGTATGAGATAATTATAGCGATCTTATGGACTACCAATTACTCACTTGGGATACAGAATTTTTCGAAATTAAGACCGGCAGGATTATTCCAACTTCTCTGCAGGAAAATCAGCTTGCTTCAATCCTAGAAAAAATGCACCAAAAAGGATTTCAGCTTGCATATTGGGCATCAGACCACCAATACGCGTATGATTTTCAATCATATTCCGGTATTTTAGTAGATAAGAAAACAACTTATGAGATCAGCTTACAGAACATCAACCTGGATAGTATGTCTCTACCCAAAACCGAACCATACAGCAGTTCCCTGCCATTTTCCCAATTAGAAAAGCTCGCTGTCCAAAGTGGAGCTTTCTCACGCTTTGCACTTGATAATAGATTTCCCCATGAAAAATTCATTGCTCTGTATAAAACCTGGATTCAAAAAAGTGTGTCTGGTGAAATAGCGAATGAAGTGTTGGTGATCAGGCAGAATAATAATATCGCCGGCATGGTTACTCTCTCTATCAAGAATGAGGTCGGCGATATTGGGCTGATCGCGGTAGATGAGAAATTCCGTGGAAAAAAACTCGGCCAGCAGCTCGTGTATGATTCCCAGAGATGGTTCATCCAGCATGGCTGCCATACTGCCCATGTAGTTACGCAGGGAGATAATCTACCTGCCTGCAACCTGTATGAGAAGTGCAGGTATCAGAAAATAAAAATCGAATTCTATTATCACTTCTGGCTTCTATGAAGGATATACTTTTATTATTTTCAGCCTTATCCTAACAATTCATCCGGTGTAAAGGGGAATGGAACCAGATCACGTACAGACATTTCGCCCATATAGTTCCCCTCCTCATCTCCACTGATCACGAGCCAATCTAAGCCAAACTCAACCATCACTTGGCGGCACTGTGCGCAGGGATATCCTTCGCTTGTTCCCGGGCCGATCACCGCGATTGCTTCAAATTCCTTTTCACCTTCCGAAACAGCTTTCCAAATCGCTACACGTTCGGCGCATACAGTCGCCCCATAAGATACATTTTCAATATTGCCGCCCTTAAAAACCTTCCCTGATTTGGTCAATACTGCTGCTCCCACCCGAAAATTTGAATATGGGCAGTGAGAATTCTTTGATGCTTCCACTGCGGATTTAAGTAACTTCTCTTTCATTTCTTTATTCATTCGATACATTCCTTTTAGTTAGACGGCTATACGCATATATATTTTTCCCACGGGCATGGCAATGAATTATATATGAAACTAATAATTATATGAATTTCTTCATTATACGATCTGCATGTTTACCAATATAATTTATGGGATAATTAAGGTGAATTCTTACGAGGAGAGTTTATTTGTGAGTTATCAAACACTCTGCGTACTTGGGCTTGGGTATATCGGCTTACCGACCGCGAGTACATTTGCTACACATGGTTTAAAAGTTATCGGGGTGGACACCAATCCCTCGGTTGTTGATAGCCTCAACAATGGAAAGGTACATCTATTCGAACCTGGTCTGCGAACATTGGTGCAGGCGGCCCTCCGCTCCGGTAATTTGGTTGTTAAGGACCAACCACAACCGGCGGATGCGTTCATCATCGCTGTGCCCACACCTTTCAAAGAAGGTAAATTAGCCAATCTCGACTCTGTTACCACTGCGGCTAAAGCCATTACCCCACATCTAGAAAAAAGTAATCTGGTCATTCTCGAATCTACATCCCCACCCCGCACAACGGTTGACATTGTGGCGCCGATTTTGGAAATAAGTGGGCTCACAGCGGGGAAGGATTTTCATCTTGCTTATTCTCCAGAACGTGTGCTGCCCGGCCAAATTCTTAGAGAATTGATCGAAAACGCTCGCGTTATCGGCGGAATTAATAGAGCTTCTGCGAAGGCTGGCGAAGCATTGTACAGCACATTTGTACGCGGAGAGATCATCCTCACCGACGCAACGACTGCTGAGATGGTCAAGTTGATGGAAAATACCTACCGTGATATTAACATTGCAGCAGCCAATGAATTTGCTCGTCTGGCTGATCGCTTTCGCGTGGATATCTGGGAAGCGATTAATCTCGCGAACCGTCATCCACGTGTAAGGATCCTCAATCCGGGTCCCGGTGTCGGCGGGCACTGCATTAGTGTGGACCCCTGGTTCTTTGTTGAAGCTGCCCCAGACCTTACAAATCTGATACATACCGCTCGCATGGTAAATGATACCCAGCCAAAATATGTACTCGATTTCCTTGAACGGAAAATCGGTGAGGTTAGCGGAAAAAAGGTTGCCGCGTTAGGTTTGGCTTACAAACCAGATGTCGATGACCTGCGAGAATCCCCAGCTATCGAAACCATCAAACTACTGCGTGACGCGGGTGCAGAAGTACGTATTCATGAACCATTTGATTTAGATTATTCTATTGAAGGTGTCGAAACCGTCCGCACTCTGGAACATGCATTCGCGCAGGCGGAAATAATTCTCCTGCTTGTCGGACACTCTCAACTGAAGAAAATTGATCCTAATAAATTCACTGAAAGCACCAGCAACTGTGTTGCATTGGATACGGTCAATGGGTGGGATAGAGATACATGGGAGTCTGCCGGTTTCACCTACCTCCGATTAGGGGACGGAAAAAATAACTGATGGACCTCATTCGCATAATGACCGTTTTCGGCACTCGGCCGGAAGCCATCAAATTAGCGCCGGTCATTCACCAGTTAGAGAAAGACCCTCGATTCAAATCCATTGTCGTTATCACTGCCCAGCACCGTGAGATGCTTGATCAGGTGCTTGACCTCTTTAATATCAAACCCAACCGCGACCTGGACCTCATGCGCGATAACCAAGACTTGGCTTCGCTAACCGCATCTATCTTCATCCATCTTGACCCAGTATTGGAGGAATTCAAGCCAGATTGGCTGCTTGTGCAGGGCGATACCACCACAGTTATGGCGGCCACTTTAGCCGCTTATTACCGCCGTATTAAGATCGGGCATGTGGAAGCCGGACTGCGCACCGGGGATAAATGGCAACCGTTCCCGGAGGAAATCAACCGCCGGGTAGCTAGTGTAACCGCCGATTTGCATTTCGCGCCGACTGAATGGGCTCGAAACAACCTGCTGCGGGAGGGTATTGCAGCCGATCTCATCAAAGTAACCGGCAATACCATCATCGACGCACTCACCCAGATAACCGCATTCCCAGTACCAAAGGAAATAAAAGATCTATTAGAAAAGAAGGGAATCCTTTCAGGAAAAAAACAGTTGATCGTCATCACAGCACACCGCAGGGAAAACTTCGGAACACCGATAAAGAACATCTGTGAAGCACTCCAATCGTTGGCGGATAGGTATCGAGAAAGAATAGAGGTCATCTACCCGGTTCATCTCAATCCAAACGTAAATAAACCAGTGCACGAAATGCTCAATAATATTCCCAATATCACCCTTCTTCCCCCGTTAGGATATTTATCCTTGGTACACCTTCTCAAACACGCTCACCTGATCCTAACTGATTCCGGCGGCATCCAAGAAGAAGCCACCGGGTTAGGCATCCCATGCCTTGTCCTGCGGGAAGTGACAGAACGTCCGGAAGGTATTGATGCTGGGGTACTCAAATTAGTGGGGACAGAGACCGATACCATCTTTAATGAATCCACTCACCTGCTCAATGACCAATCCGCTTATCAGGCAATGGCACAAGCTGCCAATCCATACGGTGATGGTAATGCTGCGATCAAGATCGTGAAAAGACTTCTAAGTAATTAGATCGAATTGTTAATCGTTATTGCCGAAATTGATAATTTCCCCGAACAATCCACTTATACGTCGTTAATTCCCGCAGTGCCATTGGTCCGCGCGCGTGCAGCCGCTGGGTGGAGATAGCCACTTCCGCGCCCAACCCAAATTGTGTCCCATCGGTAAACCGTGTGCTGGCATTCACATACACCACGGCGGAATCCACTTCCGCGGTAAATCGATTTGCATTCTCGTCATTTTCCGTCAGGATGCCGTCAGAATGTCCTGTCGAATGTTGAGAAATATGCATTAACGCATCATCGATTCCATCAACAACTTTCACCCCCAGCACCAAAGACAGCCATTCAGTATCAAAATCATCTTTACCCGCTAATTGGACTTCCGCGTTATGCTTTTCTGGCAGGAATTCCATCGCCCGATCATCCAGCCTAAACGCAACTCCGTCTTCCTTCAAATGATCGACAAGTTGTGGGATAAAATCTACTGCTGCGGCTTTATGCACCAGCACCGTATCCAATGCATTGCATACGGTTGGACGCTGGATTTTAGCGTTTCGGATCACCTCCAGTGAACGGTTGAGATCCGCGTTTTCATCTACAAAAAGATGACAAATTCCTATTCCGCCTGTTATGACCGGGATGGTGGAATGTTCGCGGCAGTAGCGGTGTAAACCAGCACCGCCGCGCGGAATAAGCATATCCACATACTTATACATGGTAAGCAGTTGTTCCACTAATTTCCGGTCGGATTCGCTGATGAATTGCACCACATCCGGGTCTATATCCACGGTTTGAAGAGCATCATGAATCCCGCCCACAAGGACGCGGTTACTGTGGATAGTTTCTTTCCCCCCCCGCAGAATGACCGAATTTCCACTTTTCAGCGCCAGAGAGGCTACATCAATGGTTACATTTGGCCGAGATTCATAGATCACTGCCAACACACCCAACGGCACACGCTGCTTTTTAAAATGCAGTCCGTTTTCCAGATTTTTTTCTTCAAACACTTCGCCAACCGGATCAGGCAAATTGGTTACACTTAGCAAATCATCCGCCATACCGCGTATGCGAGTTGGTGTGAGAGTTAATCGATCGATCATCGCTGGTGACAATCCAGCAGTTCGGCCATTCCGGATATCTATTTTGTTTTCTCTGATAATCTCATCCTTGTGAGCCAATAACCATTCAGAAAGTGTAGTTAATGCCCGGTCTTTTTTTTCAGTCAAAATCAATGCTAAGGGTCGGCTGGCTCGTTTCGCATGTTTACAAATTGATTCTACATTCAGCATGATTCCGCCTTTATCGAAGCACTGTCATATTATTGTGATGAATCACTTCATCCCCAAAAGCAAAACCAAGCAGCGCTTCAATTTCTCCTGATTGCCTGCCCTTGATCCTTCTCACCTCTTCGGACGAATAATTGACC
>Ga0114922_10003463_pt1 | contig 14693 bp, 14 predicted proteins | sample AartaG_FD_100975 | JGI IMG/M metagenome (GOLD analysis project Ga0114922, IMG submission 100975) | Deep subsurface microbial communities from Aarhus Bay to uncover new lineages of life (NeLLi) - Aarhus_00045 metaG | ecosystem: Environmental > Aquatic > Marine > Oceanic > Sediment | place...
ACGTTAATGAATTCCTTGAAAAAGTTAAGGAATTGGTTAAAAATAAATCATTGAGTGTAAATATTTAAGGAGGTCAATCATCAGAAGACGGAGATTTCATCCTGGAAAGAGAAAGGAAAAGCCACATAGGATCAATGAGAGGATTCAAGCTAGAGAGGTCAGAATAATAGATGAAGACAAAAAACAAGTGGGTGTTCTGTCGCTCCAAGAGGCTTTGAACTTGGCAAAAGACAGGAATCTGGATCTGGTCGAGGTTGCTCCCGCGGCAAATCCTCCTGTCTGCCGCATCATGGATTATGGAAAATTTCTGTACGAGTTGCACAAAAAGGCTCACGAAGCCAAGAAACACCAAAAACAGATTCAAATCAAGGAGATCAAATTCAGACCGAAAATCAGTATCCATGACTACACATTCAAGATGCGTCATGTCGAAAGGTTTTTAAAGGATGGAAATAAAGTAAAAATCACAGTAATGCTTAGAGGACGGGAAAAAGCGAAGCCAGAACTGGCTCATAAAATTTTGGATCGAGTGTTCGAGGACATCAAAGAACTGGGACAACGAGACGGCACTATCCGAACCCAACCTTGGGCTGTATCAGCTCTGTTAACCGCGACCAAGTCAGGAGGTAAAGATGCCAAAACTAAAGACACACAGGGGAGCCAAAAAGAGATTCAAAGTGACGGGAAAAAAGAAGGTACTACATAATAAAGCGAATAAAAGTCATATACTCACGAAAAAGTCAGCGAAGAGAAAAAGAAATCTAGGCAAAAAAGATACTGTCAGTAAGGCAGATCTTGGGCGGATCAAAGCTATGCTTCCCTACGATTTTTAGGGATCGATCCTCCCAGATTTCCAGGGAAATCCCCCGATTCACTTGCTCATCGGGATGAGATCATTGATTTTTTATGTGTGAATACAACTTGACTTAAGGAGAATAAAAATGCCCAGAGTAACGAGAGGAACGAAAAAAAGTCGAAGAAGGGCGAAAATTTTAAAACTGGCCAAAGGCTATTGGGGAGCGAGAAGCCACAATTACAGGTCCGCCAAAGAGGCAGTGGAACGTTCTCTCCAGTATTCTTACAGGGATAGAAGGACTAGGAAAAGAGATTTTCGACGCCTTTGGATCATCCGAATCAAAGCGGGAGCCGAAAATAATGGCCTTTCCTACAGCCGTTTCATCCATGGACTGCATCAGCTGAACATCGAACTCGACCGGAAAATTCTGGCAGATCTTGCTGTCCATTCTCCCCAAACCTTTATCCGATTGGTCCAAAAGGTCAAGGAGGCCCAAGCGTAAGGGATTGCCAAAAAACATGGAAGACCTCAAGATCAAGATCGAACAAAAAAGAAAAGCCTTCGAGGATGCTCTGTCTAAAGTGAAAGATCATCATTCACTCCAGGACATCCGGAATGAATATCTGAGCCGTCAGAGGGGCATAATCACCGGCATATTTGAACAGATGAAGCAAGTGAAACCGGAGCAAAAACCAGAGATTGGTAAGTTAATCAATGATTTCAAAAACCATGTTCAGAAGAGAATTCAAACTCTACAGCTAAAGTTTGCCGCGCCGAAAAAGGTCATTGACAAAATTGACCTCACACTTCCTGGGGAATATATGTATTGGGGAGCTCCTCATCCCATCATCCTTTTTCAACAGGAAATCGAAAATATTTTTTTGAGAATGGGATTTTCCATAGCTGACGGCCCGGAGATTGAAACGGATTATTACAATTTTGGAGCACTCAATTTCCCTCCTCATCACCCAGCCAGGGACGATTGGGACACGCTTTACATCACCGATGATGTGCTCCTCCGGACGCATACATCGCCTGTCCAAATCAGAGTGATGGAAAAAAAGAAGCCCCCCATCCGGATAATCAATCCCGGCAAAGTTTACCGTAAAGAAGCTCCCGATCCCACCCATCTTCCGATGTTTTATCAGGTTGAAGGACTTGTGGTCGATCTGGGAATTACTTTTGCGCATCTTAAAGGCACTTTGGAATATTTTCTGAAGGCGCTTTTCCATGAGAAGATCAAGATCCGTTTTCGACCGAGTTTTTTCCCATTCACTGAACCATCGGCTGAAGTTGATATCGAATGCACGGTGTGTGGAGGAAAATCTGAGGATTGTCGTGTGTGTGGAGGTGGCGGTTGGATAGAGATACTCGGATCGGGAATGGTCGATCCTCAGGTTTTGAAAAATGTGAACATCGATCCTGAGAAATATTCAGGCTTTGCTTTTGGCTTAGGAGTGGACAGGACGGCTATGTTCGCCTACCAGATTCCTGATATGAGATTTTTTTACGAAAATGACTTGAGATTTATAAGGCAGTTTTCACTCAAATGAAAATCAGCGTGGATTGGCTCAAAAATTACATCGATATCGATCTTCCTGTATCTCGTCTTGTCGAAGTGTTGGACAATATCGGCTTATTGATCGAAGATTGGGAAGAAAAAAACGGCGATGTCATTCTGGATGTAGAAACCTACGCCAATCGACCGGATACTCTTGGGCATATGGGGATTGCACGAGAGTTGGCTGCTGCACTTGGGCTTTCATTCAAAGAACAGAGTTTGCCCTTGATTGAGGCAGACGATAATATCTCGGACCTTGTCGATGTTCAGATCTGGGATGAAGATCTCTGTCCCCGTTACAGCGGGATGGTGGTAAAAAACATCGATGTCGGACCTTCTCCTGAATGGCTGGTTAAAAAGATTATCGCCATGGATTTAAAACCGATCAACAATGTCGTCGATATAACCAACTATGTTCTTTTTTCAACGGCCCAACCCATCCATTCATTTGATCTTGCCAAAATTGCCGGCAGGAAAATCATCATACGGCGCGCAAAACAAGGGGAAAAGCTTCTGAGTTTGGAAAAAAAGGACGTGGACTTGACACAGGAGATGCTCGTGATCGCTGATGAGGAAAAGCCAATAGCTCTGGCCGGTGTCATCGGGGGCGAGAATACGGCGGTTTCCGACTCCACACGAACCGTGTTTATCGAAAGCGCCTATTTCGATCCTGTTTCGGTCAGAAAAACAAGAAAGGCAACAGGTATCCAAACAGACGCTGCTTACCGGTTCGAACGCGGAGCTGATATTTCCTTCTCCCCAGAGGCTGCCCAGATGGCGGCATCGTTTTTGAGCCAGTTCGGTGGGAAAATTTGCAAGGGGAACGTGGATGTCTATCCCAAGCCGCGTAAGACAAAAACGGTCATGCTGCGGGATCATCGGGTGAGCTTACTTCTCGGTGTCGAAATCGATAATGATTTCATCGAAAGAACTCTCAAGGACTTAGGATTCCAATTGGATCAAAAGCAGCCAGGAATATGGCAGGTCAGGATCCCACATTTTCGGATCGATATCGAAAGAGAAGCGGATCTTGTCGAGGAGATTGCACGGTTTTACGGCTATGAAAAAATCCCGATCCAGCTCCCGCCGCTTCGAACGCTCGAGCCCATCCTCGACCCAAGAAGGGAAAATATACAAATCTTGCGACATCTCATGTTCCACCATGGATTCGATGAAGTCGTCAACTTTAGTTTTATGGATCCAGAAAAAGAAGAAAAATTCACGCCCGATCTCGAGCCTGTTCAGATTCGAAATCCCATTTCGACCAAAGCGGCTTATCTCCAGACTACTCTCCTCGCTGGAATGTTCGAAAATGTCGCCTGGAACATGAATAGAGGTGTTGAAGGCGTGCATATTTTCGAAATCGGAAATGTCTTCCATTTAAACAATGATGTTTGTAAAGAAAACTTGATGCTCGGCGTGATCATGACAGGAATCGTTGGGGAAAGGCATTGGAAACAGAAAAGCAAGGAAGCTAGTTTTTTTCATCTAAAGGGAATGTGCGAGGCGTTGATGACCCAGCTTCGCTATGGATCGTTTTCATTCCAGTTAGAGAACCATCCTCATTTCAAGGAAGGAAGCTCTCTGGCTTTGCACTTCAAAGGGGAGGAGATCGGTTATCTGGGAGCGATAAATCAGAATATTCTGGACGCCTATTTGCTGAAAGAAGAAGCATGGGCTGCAGAGATAAACCTGAGTCATTTGTTCGAAAAGCAAGCTCAGGCTTTTAAGTATTCGGCTGTGGTAAAGTATCCCAGTATAAACAGAGATGTTTCCTTTATCGGGGATAGAAATGTCTCCTTCGAGGAGATCAAGGAAGCTGTGGAGAAGCTTCAACTCCCCTATTTGGAGAAATTTAATCTTTATGACCGGTTTTTGGGCTCCTCGATTCCAGAAGGGAAGGTGAGCCTTTCCTTTCGGTTTGTATTTCGTCGTCCCGATAGAACTCTACAGGCCGAAGAAGTGGATGCCCTTCAAGAGAAAATAATCGGCACACTCGGAGCCCGTTTCCATTTTCAATTAAGGGAAGGAGGGAAAATTGACAAGTGAATTGGAAAGACTTAAAATTCTAGAGGGAAAGATTTCCCATGTTGTTGATCACATAAACAAACTTGTTAGTGAGAATGACCGTCTCAAACAGCAGATGAAGGAACTAAAAGCCGAAAAAAAGATGTTTGAAGAGCAGGCAAAAAAAGCGGATAAGATAGATCAGGACCTGCAGAAATATGAAGAAGAAAAGACGGCAATTAAAGGAAAGATCGAACTGATTATCAACAAAATAGACGAACTAGAAATATGATGGATAAAGTTATTGAAATCGAAATTTATGGGCAGAAATATAGAATAAGAGTCAAAGGAGAAGAGGATGAAAAATATATAAGCCATCTTACTTCTTATGTTGAACAAAAGATGCGTGAGGTGGCTGTGAAATCGAAATCTGTGGATGTTTTAAAGGTCGCTGTTTTGGCCGCATTAAACATCGCAGATGAATATTTTCTCTGTCAAAAGAATCTCGATCAGCTAAACGAAGTAATAGGGCTTATGGAGAATGAAATAGAAAGTTTGGAGGCTCTTGAGTATAGAGATGAAAATACTTACGAGAATTTGGAAAAAACTACTGAATGAAGCGGGAATTCCCGTCTTTCATATCATAGATGAACCAATGGAAAACTGTATCCCCAACTGGGATATAAACAAAACACCGCAGAACAGACAATTCGTCAGATGTCCCTCCAAGAGTTTAGGGATCATTTCTTTCCGTTTAGAGTGAGTATTTTTATATCCTCCCATTTTCATCTCCTTTGACGGCCCCTTAAGGAGGTGGTCAAAGTGAATTTTATGCTAATCGTAATCGCTGCTATTTTGGTCGTTGCATCGGCAACCATAATATTTATCTTGGTCAAAAAGGCGGGAGGGACACGCTCCCTTTTCCGAGCCCAACAAGAAGCCAAGGAAATCCTCGGAAATGCCAGGGAGGAAGTCCAAAAAATAAAACGCGAGGCTTCTATAGCGGCAAAGGAAAAACAACTCAATCTCAAAGCAGACTTCGAAAGACAAACCAGGGACAGAAGCCGGAAACTCAATGAATTGGAGAGAAGGCTGGTCAAAAAGGAAGAAAATCTTGAACGGAAGTATCAAGCCTACGAGAAAAAAGAGCGAGATTTTTCACAACAGGAACGCGGGTTGTTCTCCCGAGAACGGGAACTTGTGGAAAAAGAAAAGGGATATGAGGAGCTGAAAAAGAAAGCTGTGGAGGAGATAGAGCGGATAGCCAATATGTCGCAGGAAGAGGCCAAGAGGGAATTGATCAAGAAGATGGAGGATGAGGCTAAACTCGAAGCGCAACAAATCTTGCGAAATATCGAAGATGAAACTAGAGAAAAAGGACTTGGGATTGCAAGGGACATAATCAGCCAAGCCATACAGCGGTCAGCAGCCGAGCATGTGGTCGAAACAACCGTTTCTGTGGTTGATCTCCCCTCTGATGACATGAAAGGCCGGATTATCGGCAGAGAAGGACGGAACATCCGGGCCCTCGAGTTGGCCACGGGTGTGGACATCATCGTGGATGACACTCCCGAAGCGGTGATCCTCTCCAGTTTCGATCCGATACGAAGAGAGATGGCCCGATTGGCCATCGAAAAGTTAGTGGTGGACGGCCGGATCCATCCTGCGAGGATCGAAGAGGTCGTGGAAACGGTCAAAAAAGAGTTGGAGGAGAAAGTAAAGCAGGAGGGCGAATCTGTGATCCTCGAGCTGCGGATTCAAAACATTCATCCAGAGTTGGTGAAGCACCTGGGACGGTTAAAATACCGAACGAGCTACGGCCAGAATGCCCTTCAGCATTCCAAAGAAGTTGCTTATCTTTCGGCCATAATGGCTAAAGAGTTGGGATTGGATGCCAATGTTGCTTTGAGGGCCGGACTTCTGCATGACATCGGAAAGGCTGTCGATAAAGATGTGGAGGGAACTCACACAGAATTGAGTGTCGAGCTCACAAAAAAATACGGAGAAAAAGACAGCGTGATCCAGGCCATCGCCTCTCACCACCGGGATGTCGACTTTCCCTCGATCGAAGCGGTATTGGTCCAAGCTGCCGACACGCTTTCAGCAGCTAGACCTGGTGCTCGCCGAGAGCTCTTGGAAGCGTACGTGAAGAGATTGGAAAAGTTGGAGGAGATTGCGAACTCCTACGAAGGAGTGGCTAAGTCCTTCGCTCTCCAGGCAGGAAGAGAGATCAGGATTATCGTCGAGAGTCAAAAAATCTCGGATGATAAAGCCTCTCTCGCTGCCAAAGAGATTGCAAAGAAGATAAAGGAAGAATTGGATTATCCGGGTCAGATCAAAGTGACTGTTATCCGAGAAATGAGGGCTGTGGAATATGCACGATAGATATGGATTTCTGTTTGTAGGCGATGTCATCGGAAGACCAGGAAGACGGGCTCTCAAGAAGTTCCTGCCCCATCTTCTCGAGAAATATTCTCCTTCCCTCGTTGTGGCAAACGGAGAAAATGCTGCGGGCGGGATAGGTATCACGCCTGATATCTGTCGCCAACTATTGGCGCAAGTTGATGTTTTGACCTCAGGAAACCATATCTGGGACAAGAGGGATGCCGTCGAATATTTGGATCAGGAACAAAGGCTTCTGCGGCCGGCTAATTACCCTTCTCCCAATCCAGGGAAAGGAGTTTATTCCTTTGAAACGAAAGAAGGATTTCATGTGGCTATTCTCAATCTTCAAGGCCGGGTATTCATGGAGCCTATCGATTGTCCGTTTCGAGCCGCAGACCGGGAACTTAAGTTGCTGGAAGATCGAAATCCCATCACCCTCGTGGATTTTCATGCCGAGGCAACATCGGAAAAACAAGCCATAGGATGGTATCTGGATGGCAGGGTTGCGGTGGTTGTCGGGACACACACACATGTGCCCACAGCCGATGAAAAAATTCTCCCTCTTGGGACTGCATATATCACGGATGTGGGCATGGTCGGCGGATACGAATCTGTTATCGGTTTAAAGAAAGAACAGGCAATAGCGAGATTTTTAACCTCGAGACCTCAGCGTTTTGAACCTGAAAAATTGGGATTGATTTTTTCATCTGTTTATGTCGAAGTCGATGTAAAGACGAGGAAGGCGATATCCATCCGAAGGGAGATGGTGGTGGAGGAAGAGAAGGAAGATGAATCTCATGGATAGGCCGGAAAAGATTTACTCTGTCTCTGAGATCACGCATCGAATCAAAAACGAACTGGAAAAAATTTTCCGCGTTATCTGGATTGAGGGAGAGATTGCCGATTTCAAACGTGCTCATTCCGGCCACCTGTATTTTACCCTGAAAGATGAGAAAAGCGCGCTCAATTGTGTCATGTGGCGTTCTAGTGCGGGGCGTGTGCCTTTTGAGCTTGAGGGTGGTTTGCAAGTAGTCTGCAGGGGACAGATCTCGGTTTATGAACTGAGAGGCCAATATCAACTGTATGTGGAGAGCGTGGAGCCCAAGGGGAAAGGGGCCCTTCAGCTTGCCTTCGAACAGCTGAAGGAAAAACTGAAAAAGGAAGGGTTATTCGATCCCGGTGTGAAGAAAAAACTTCCCCTGCTTCCCAAAAAGGTTGGCGTCGTGACCTCTCCACGGGGTGCGGCCATTATCGATATCATCAAAACATTGGAAAGACGGTTCGCCCATCTTCACATAGTGATCTATCCGGTGAAGGTACAGGGAGAAGGTGCGGGTGATGAGATCGTGGAGGGCATCGACTATTTGGGAGGCCGTGCGGATATGGATGTCATCATTATCGGGCGTGGGGGGGGATCTTTGGAGGATTTGTGGGCATTCAACGAAGAGAAGGTAGCAAGAGCCATTTTTCGCTGTCCTGTTCCCATCATATCTGCGGTGGGTCATGAGATCGATTTTACCATCGCGGATTTCGTGGCCGACATAAGAGCCTCCACGCCATCGGTGGCTGCGGAGATTGTCATAGAAAAGGAACAATTCTTACTTGATCGCATCGATAATCTTGAAAAAAGAGTTTTTCATCATATTCGGTTTTTCATCCAAGAAAAAAAACACTTGGTGACCAACCTTATTCACCACCAGGCTTTTCAGAATTTCAAGGTCCAACTATTCAATATGATACAGCAGGTCGATGAATTTGAAACCCGTGCAAGATACGTGATCCAGGCTTTGGTTCAGAGGATTTACCAATCCAAGTCAAAAGTTGACCTAGCGCAAGAAAAAATGTCTTCAGTCATCAAAAGATCGCTGCAAAATCTTCACGGAAAATGGGAAAGGCTATCGGCTGAACTCGACAATCTCAGCCCCCTCAATATTCTAAAAAAAGGATACACACTTTGCTGGAAGAATGCCGGACCCAAGCCGGTTCAAGGGGTGGAAGATATCGATGAAGGGGACGAAGTGACGGTTGCCTTTTTCAAGGGCGAATTCACGGCGCAGGTAAGAAGGATTGACATGGATCGGCTCATCGAATCCCGCCTGCAAAAAAAAGAGAAATAAAAGGGATGGAGGAATAATGAGCGAACAGAGTTTTGAAAAAGCTTTGACTGAATTGGAAGACATCGTGGAAAAACTAGAAAAAGGAGGACTGGCTTTGAACGAGTCCCTGGGTCTGTTTGAGAAGGGCATTAAGCTGGCGAAGTTTTTGCGCGGAGAATTGGGCAAGGCCGAGAAAAAAATCGATATCCTTCTCAAGAATGAAAAAGGGGAGGTGGAGGAAGAGCCTTTTGAACTCGCGGAGGAAGAAGGAAAATCTCCAGAAAAAGATGATCCTCCCGATTCGGAAGACAACAACAGCCTCCCGTTTTAAAAGGAAAAAAGCGAAAGATCAAAATAAAAAATGAACAAAATATTGGATAGAATTTCCGGTCCGGAAGATGTGAAAAAACTCTCATCAAAAGAACTTACCAAGCTGGCGTCAGAGATCAGAGCCTTGATCCTGGATACCATTTCGAAAACAGGGGGACACCTTTCTCCTAATCTCGGCGTTGTGGAGATCACGCTGGCCATGAATTATGTGTTCGATCCCCCCCACGATAAATTTATTTGGGATGTGGGACATCAGTGCTACACACACAAGATCCTGACAGGAAGAAAGGACAGATTTCATACCCTCCGTCAATTTGATGGACTGTGTGGATTCCCCAGCCGGGAAGAAAGCGAGTACGATGTGTATAACACAGGACACGCATCCACGGCACTCTCGGCTGCGATGGGAATGGCCATTGCTAGAGATAAGAATGCAGATAAGTTCGAAGTCGTGGCGGTTGTCGGCGACGGAAGCCTGACAGGTGGAATGGCCTGGGAAGCACTGAATCAGATCGGTCATCACCGGGAAAAGCTTATCATCATCCTCAATTACAATGAGATGTCCATATCGCCGAATGTGGGGGCAATGTCCAAATATTTATCCTACCTGGTGTCGGGTCAACACTATCTTCGGATCAAGGATCACGTGAAGTCCATTCTGAAAAATATCCCGGCCGTGGGTAAGCCGATGATAAAAGTGGCCAGATCTGTGGAAGAAGCCTTTAAAAAAGTTTTTTTCCCGGGTCTGGTTTTCGAGGAATTGGGAATTCGGTATATCGGTCCGGTGCAGGGGCATAGTCTGGGATCATTGATCGAGGTTTTCGAAGATGCCAAATCCCATGACGGTCCTGTATTGATCCACTGTGTCACCAAAAAAGGAATGGGCTATCAGCCAGCGCAGAGCTATCCCGCGCAGTATCACAGCGCATCTCCGTTCGATGTCGAATCAGGAGAAACAAAAAACAAGGATAAAAGACCCACATACTCATCTGTATTTGGGAAAACCATGCTGGATATTGCCGAAAAAGACAAAAAGGTAGTGGCCATCACAGCCGCCATGCCAGAGGGAACAGGATTAAAACCTTTCGGAAATAAATATCCGGACAGGTTTTTTGATGTGGGGATAGCCGAACAACATGCTGTCGATTTTGCCACAGGTTTGGCTTTGGGTGGGTATAAACCTTATGTGGCCATTTACTCCACATTTCTTCAAAGGGCTTATGACCAGCTCTACCATGATGTGTGTTTGATGGATATTCCGGTCGTTTTCGCTTTGGATCGTGCCGGAATCGTTCCCGATGATGGACCAACACATCAAGGGATCAATGACATCGTCTATCTGGGACATCTTCCCAACATGATCGTCATGGCCCCCAAGGATGAGAACGAGTTGCAGCATATGCTGCACTCGGCCCTTACTTATGCCCACCCCGTGGCCATCCGTTTTCCAAAAGGGAAGGCTTATGGGGTTGTGATGGATGAATCCCCGAAGGATATCCCGCTGGGAAAAAGCGAGATCATCAAAGAGGGAAAAGATTTGCTTATCGCTTTTGGCAGCATGGTTTATCCATGCCTGGAAGCTGCAAACCGACTTGAGGAAGAAGGAATAAGTTTGGCTGTGGTGAATGCCAGATTTGCCCAACCTCTGGATGAAGCACTGATTCTCGAATTTGCCCGGTCTGGCGATGTCATCATCACGGCAGAAGAGGCCGTGAAGACTGGAGGTTTCGGCAGCATGGTTCGTGCTCTTCTGGATGAGAAAGAAATGTACGATATCCGATTTAAAAATATCGGGATCCCAATAGAGATTTATCCAGTGGGCAAAATCGATCAGATCAAAAAGATTTATGGCCTCGATGTGGAAGGCCTTACCAAAAAAATTAAGAATTTTTATAAATAGAAAAGTGAAAAAAACACGTAAAGGAACCCCAGAAATCGTCAAAGCTAAGGAAAAGATATTTTAAGAATTAGGAGTTTGAATCACCATGTGAAAATACTGGGGAAAAGATGAAGGAGAGGGCAGACAAGATCGTGGTGGACAGGGGATTGGCGGAAAGTCGCCAGAAGGCACAGGCCTTGATCATGGCTGGGCGTGTTTTTTCCGGTGGAGAGAGGATCGAAAAACCCGGGCAGAAGCTGAATTCAGAAAAAGAGATCACGTTGAAGGAGAAGATGCCTTACGTGGGCCGAGGGGGATATAAGCTGGCCGAAGCGTTGGATACTCTAGGTATTCCCATAACCGGAAAAGTGGCTGCAGATCTGGGATCATCCACAGGCGGATTCACCGACTGTCTTCTTCAAAAGGGAGCCCGGAAGGTTTATGCGGTGGACGTGGATACGAGACAATTAGACTTTCGGTTGAGGGAAGATCCCCGGGTGGTTTTGATCGCAAAAAATGCCCGTTATTTGAATAAGGATGATTTTTCGGATTCGCTGGATGTCATCACTGCCGACCTTTCTTTCATCTCCGTTCTCAAAGTTATTCCCGCAGTCAAAGGCTTCATCGGGGAGGGCATGTTGGTGGCATTGATAAAACCTCAGTTCGAGGTGGGCAAAGGCCAGGTGGGGAAAAAAGGTGTGGTTCGTGATCCTCGCTTGCACGAAGAGGTTCTGACTAAGATGGTCCATGGAGCGCAAGATGTTGGATTTCACACACTTGGATTGACCCGATCATCCATCCGGGGTCAAAAAGGCAATCAGGAATTTTTTATGCTCTGGTCGATCCAACGAACGCCTTTGGAACCCGACCGAATACGAACATTAATCAAGGAGGCTGTCTGGAATGAGAAAAATTGATCATGTTGGATTTGTCATAAAGGCCCATGCCCCTGAGGTGGAAAAAATTCTTGTGGATCTTATGGAATATTTTGATGAAAAGAAGATTGCCTGTGTTTTAGAGGAGGTCGCAGCGGAAAAATTGGGGAGGAATGATGGAGTGAAAAGGGAAGAAATTCCTGCAAAGGCCGATCTCATCGTTGTCCTTGGAGGGGATGGAACATTATTGAGTATCGCTCATCTGGTTGCCCAAAAGGATGTTCCGGTTGTCGGGATCAATCTGGGTGCCCTTGGTTTTCTGACGGAAGTTCCTCAAGAGGAGATGTTTCTAGCCTTGGATTCCTACTTGGAAGGAAACGAAAAAATCGTGAGCCGAAGACAGATGCTGCAGGCAAATACAAAAGAGAGATCCTATTACAGCCTGAATGATGTTGTTATAAACAAAGGTGCTCTGGCTCGTATGATACGATGTGCGATCTGGATCGATGGGAAAGAGATCGCGGTGACCAGAGCGGATGGTTTGATCATCTCTACCCCGACAGGTTCTACTGCATATTCTTTATCAGCAGGAGGACCGATAGTTCAACCCTATATTCCAGGAATAATCCTGACGCCGATTTGTCCCCATACTTTGTCTTTTCGGCCAATGGTCATCTCTTCCGAGTCGGAAGTGAAAGTCCAGCTTCTCACAGAGGGAGAGGAGGTCTATCTTACCATCGATGGGCAGAGGGGAGAGTTGATGAAAAAAGATGATACAGTTTCTGTTTGTCAGAGTGGGCTCAAACTTCAGCTGGTGTCCTCTCCTCAAAGGAATTATTTTGATCTGCTGAAAGAAAAACTCCGCTGGGGATAATAAAAGATACATATATATCTTTTGCGGAACCGAGCGTTTGACTTTTGGCATGGGCGGGATTATCATAATTTTCCCTGATGGAAAAGAATCTTAGGGTGGCGTTTGTTTCGGCCGAGGTGTCTCCCTACGCAAAATTGGGTGAGATGGCTGATGTGGCGTATTCTCTTCCAAAACATCTTGCCTCTCTTGGCATGGAAGTTTCAATTTTTATGCCCAAATACCGGAGGCCTGAAATTGACTCCCTTCCGATGGAATTGATCACATCCAACCTTCCTGTTTATCTCGGGGATAGAAGAGCCAAAGCACGTGTATTCAAAGGAGAACAGGGAAAGTATGATATCTATTTCATCGACAATCCAAAATACTTCTGGAGAGATCAGATATACGGGACCGGCACGGGAGCATATCTCGATAACGATGAAAGATTTATCTTTTTCAACCGAGCTGTTCTCGAATTCTTGCTGAGGAACAAAATGCAGACCGATGTCATCCACTGTAACAATTGGCCCACAGCTTTGATACCGGTTTTTCTGAAAACTCATTATTCAAAAAGAAATAATTTCCGCAATACGGCAACCGTACTGACCCTTCATAATATTGCATACCAAGGAGAATTTCCCCCTGACTCATTAATGACCACAGGGCTTAACCTGAAATATTTCACTTCCCAGCCTCTGTCCATAAACGGAAAATTTAATTTTCTCAAAGCTGGAATTATGTATGCCGACGTTCTCAATACGGTGAGTTCCTCTTATAGAAGGGAGATCCTCACCAAAAAACATGGGCTTGGCCTAGACGAAATCCTGAGCCGTCGAAAAGATGTTTTTTTCAGCATACGCAATGGGATAGATTATGAGGTTTGGAACCCAGAAACGGATCCTTTTATTGCGACCAATTATTCTTATGCGAATCTCGAGGCGAAAAAAACATGTAAGAATGATCTGATCAGGGAATTCGGGCTGACCATCTCCTCAAAGACTCCTGTTATTGGAATTGTTTCCTATATGAGAACGCACAAGGGCTTCGACATTCTTCTGGATGCTATGGATGAACTTGTTCGATGGGATATGGCTTTGGTTATCCTCGGGCAGGGCGAGGAGCAGTATGAAAATCAGTTTATTGAAATACAGAGGAAATATCCCGACAAAGTGGCTGTCCGATTGGAGATGAATCCTTCGTTAGCCCATAAAATGGCAGCAGGGGCGGATATATTCCTGATTCCTTCCTTGTATGAACCTTGTGGGTTGAACCAACTGTACAGCTTCCGGTATGCCACAGTCCCTGTGGTGAGAGGAACGGGAGGCCTCGAGGAGACCGTTCGTCCTTTTCAGCCGGAAACATTGAAAGGCAATGGATTTGTGTTCAGGGAATATTCGTCCTCGGCTATGCTCGAGGCTCTGAAAGAAGCATTGACGTATTATCAAAAACCTGTTCTTTGGAAAAAAATTCTGTCCCAAGGGATGAAGGAAAATTTTTCTTGGAAAAGTGCAGCCAAAAGGTATGCCAACCTATATCGAAGTGCCCTAGAATTCAAAAGAAAGGGAAAGAAGGAGCAACCATGAGTGGAACATACGATGTAGTCATCATAGGGGCAGGACCTGCGGGATTGTCCGCTGCCATATATGCGGGCAGAGCGAGGTTCGATACACTCGTGCTGGAAAGGGCGACTCCAGGCGGGCAGATTCTTCTCACGGATTTCATCGAAAATTATCCAGGTTTTCATGAAGGCATTGCTCCCTCCCAACTGATGGAAAACATCCGCAAACAAGCCGAAAGATTTGGCGCCAAAATCGTGATGGATGAAGCGCAAGAAATCCATGAAAGAGAATCACATTGGCATATTCGTGGGAACAAAGAAGAATATAGGGCAAAGACCGTTATCGTAGCCAC
>Ga0114922_10003464_pt1 | contig 14691 bp, 10 predicted proteins | sample AartaG_FD_100975 | JGI IMG/M metagenome (GOLD analysis project Ga0114922, IMG submission 100975) | Deep subsurface microbial communities from Aarhus Bay to uncover new lineages of life (NeLLi) - Aarhus_00045 metaG | ecosystem: Environmental > Aquatic > Marine > Oceanic > Sediment | place...
GGATTAATTGAATACTTTGAAAACAGGGCATATAATAAATTCCTGGATGCGTCAAGATTATTTTTATATAAAGTAACAAGGAACTATCTACAGATGGAAGGGGATACAGGTGCTTTCCTGCGATCAACTATTGCTGCAATGGCACTTTTTGGTGTCCCTCCTGAAAAATACTGGCCTTATAATACTTTAGATTTTGATATAGAGCCGCCAGGTTTTTGTTACAGCTTTGCTCAGAATTATAAATCGATCAAATATTTCCGGCTGGATTTACTGAGTCCTTCAGATAGTAATATACTGCAAAGAATTAGAAAATTTTTATCTATTGGTTTTCCGGCTATGTTTGGTTTCACTGTATTTGATTCAATTGAGCAAGCAGATAAAAATGAAGGACAGATACCCTTTCCTAATGCTGAAACTGATAAAGTAGCTGGAGGGCATGCGGTTGTTGCTGTCGGTTATGATGATAAGAAAGAGATAAAGCATGAAAAGAGTAAGCAAAAGTCCACAGGCGCCTTCTTAATCAGGAATTCGTGGGGAACAAATTGGGGAGAAGACGGATATGGATGGCTTCCGTATGATTATTTATTAAAATGGAATCTTGCATCTGACTGGTGGACACTTATAAAGCAGGATTATATTGACCTCGGAATATTTGATTGAGGATTTTATCCGAAACTATGTATAACCAGGCCGCTTCTTAGTTTAGGTTCAAACCATGTTGTCTTAGGCGGCATTATATTATCTGTGTCAGCGATATTGATCAGTTGTTCCATGCTTACAGGATATAGTGCAAATGCAACTTTCATTTTACCGCTATCGACCCTTTTCTTTAGCTCACTTAATCCGCGAATTCCTCCTACAAAATCAATCCTCGTGGATTTTCTTAGATCAGTAATATCTAAAACAGGTCCCAGAATATGGTTTGATAAAATTGTAACATCTAAACAATCAATTGGATCATTATCATTAAATATTCCCTCTTTTGCTTTCAGTGCATACCATTTACCTTCAATGTACATTGAAAATTCATGTAATACTGAAGGTTTATACTCATTTGAACCTTTTTCCTCTAAATGGAAATTGTTTTTTAATTTTTCAATAAATTGAGAAGCTGAATTCCCATTCAGGTCTTTAATAACACGATTATAATCAATTATTTGAAGGTGACTTGCAGGAAAGTGTACAGCCATGAAATAGTTATAGTCTTCTTTACCTGTATGATTCGGATTATTTTGCTTTTGCTCCAATGCTACTTTTGCAGCAGCTGCTGTGCGATGGTGACCGTCAGCGACATAAGTACAGGATATATCATTTTTAAATTTATCCTCCAATAGCTTAATCATATCTTTATCATCAACAACCCAGAAATGATGGCCTATTTCATCAATAGCATCGAAAGTGTATTCAGGTTCATTCTGTGTAATAATCTTAACAGCATTATTAATCTCTTCATTATCCTGGTAAGTAAAAAATACCGGTTCTGCATGAAATTTATGGTGTTTTATAATATTAATCCTGTCAAGTTCCTTGTCAGGCATGGTTAACTCATGTTTTTTGATTTTATTATTTTCATAGTCATCAATATGAGCACAGCCTAAGATTCCGTACTGAGTTTTGTTTTGAAAGCTTTGAGCATATATATAAAAACAAGGTTCAGGATCCTCGAAAAATATCCCGTCATCAATAAATTTCATAAGATTTTCCCGTCCTTTTTCATAAACCTTATTTGAGTGTATGTCAATATCTTTTGGAAGATCCACTTCCGGTTTAATGACATGTAAAAACGAATAGGGATTATCTTTCACCAGTTTTCTTGCTTCTTCTGAGCTTAAAACGTCATAAGGCCTGGATGCTATTTGCCGGGCAAATTCCTTTTTTGGCCGGAATCCCTTAAATGGTTTTAATATGGCCATATATATAAATATTAAGTAGAAAATAAAGTATGTACTTCTAAATATATTACTTGCAATAATTGCTGTAACAGTATGATAACAATTATTATAAAGAGAAAGCCAAATAGTTAATAATTAATTAACCTGGAATGTTTTATCGCCTTCATTAATAAACTTTACTATTTGACTGGAAGCTGCCAATCCGGCATTTATATTTGCCTCAGCAGTCTGAGCTCCCATTTTCTTAGGAGTGAACAGATATCTGCCTTCATATTTTGCTGCTATTTCATCTTTACAGCCAGGAGTAATGTCTGAAATATATCTGAAATCATCCCTTTCTTCAAACATTTGTAAAATTGATTTTTCACAAATAATCTCTTTTCTTGCAGGATTAACCAGGGTTGCTCCCTTAGGCATTAAGGATAAAAGATCATGGTTAATTGACTCTTTAGTATCATCGGTTGCCGGAATAATAACAGCAACGTACTGACATTTTGTATATAGGTTCTTAATGTCCGTTTCATAAATTATCCCGTCCTTTTCAATTAATTGCTTATCAATATAGGGATCAAATGCATGAACTGTCATTCCAATGCCTTTAGCAATTTTTCCTATTAGCCTTCCAACATTACCATATGCGTGAAGTCCCAGTGTTTTGCCTTTTAGTTCTGTACCTGCAGAACCATCAAACCCTTTTCTATTGAGAAATATCATCATGCCTATTGCCAGTTCGGCTACTGCATTAGAATTTTGGCCGGGTGTGTTCATAACCACAATATCTTTAGCTGAAGCAGCTTTAAGGTCAATATTATCGTAACCGGCACCGGCTCTCACAACAATTTTCAGGTTGTTTCCTGCATTAATTACTTCTTCATCAACAATATCACTTCTCACAATAAGTGCATCCACATTTTCAACTGCTTTTACCAAAGCACTTTGATCCGCGTATTTTTCCAATAATTGCAATTCAAATCCCGCATTATCAAATATTTTTTTCATACCGGCTACTGCAACAGGTGCAAACGGTTTTACTGTAGCTATCAATACTTTAGTCATGTTTTATATTTTTTATTGAATTATATTAAAGTTTTGCTTCAAATTCTTTCATAGCATTAGTTAATGCAATTACACTTTCTTTTGGTAAAGCATTATATATTGAAGCCCTGAAACCTCCGACAGATCTGTGACCCTTAATTCCTACCAATCCTTGTGAAGCAGCAAATTCAAGAAATTCTCCTTCTTTTTCCTTATAAGATTCATTCATTACAAACGTTACATTCATTATGGAACGATCTTCCTCATTTGTTACAGGTGGAATAAACAGTTTGTTTCTATCTATCTCATCATATAGAACGCCGGCTTTTTCTTTATTAATCTTATGCATAGCTTCTACTCCGCCAATATTTTTAAGCCATTTCAGGGTTTGAAGACATGCAAATACAGCGAGGCATGGTGGAGTATTAAACAGCGAACCTTTATCAATATGCGTACTGTAATTTAACATTGTTGGTATCTTCCTGTCAACTTTTCCCAGAATATCTTCTTTAATTATGGTAAAAGCCACTCCGGCAGGTCCCAGGTTTTTTTGAGCACCTCCGTAAATAATAGCATATTTTGAGATATCTACAGGCCTGCTTAAAATATCTGAAGATGAATCAGCGACCAGAGGAACATCGATATTTAAGTCCTCTTTTATCTCGGTTCCATAAATAGTATTATTTGTTGTTATATGAAAATAATCAGCATCTTTAGGAATTGAATAGTTTTTTGGGATGTAATTATAATTTGAGTCTTTAGAGGATGCAACAATATCAACCTCACCTATCATCTGCGCTTCCTTAATTGCTTTTGATGCCCATGAACCGGTATCCATATAAGCTGCTTTTTTATTAAGCAAATTTAAAGGTATCATACTAAATTGTAAACTTGCACCACCGTGAAGGAATAATACTGAATAACCGTCAGGAATATTTAATAATTCCTTGAACAATGACTGAGCATTATCCATTATTTCCGAGAATTCCTTACTTCTGTGTGAAATTTCCATCACAGATAATCCGGTGCTATTCAAATTCAATACGCCTTCAGCAGTGTTCTTAACAGTGTACTCAGGTAAAACCGATGGCCCGGGATTAAAATTATGTTTCTTCATAAATGACAAATTTTATTTGTTAAACAATTAACAACTGAAAAAGAGGTCTAAAATTAATAAAATAAATATAGTATAGACAAATTTTTTAAAAAAATATAACAGACATTTTTCAACAAAAAAAAATGTTAAAAAATTCAATAAGTTTATAACTGTTTTTGTCCTTCCAATTTCACTAACTTAATAAGAAAGTAATCTTTTAAGGCAGGTATAATATCTGTTTGATCAAGAGTATGGCAATATTCAATCACATCGTCAAGTTTGTTTTTTCTTAATCTGTGCCTTTGGGCTGCTTTATCGATGTATGCCATAAGGTCCATTCTGGCGACATTCCATAAATCAATTGAAGCCAGTGTGGAATCACATATTGTATAAAAGTTCTCATTTTTCAGAATTATTGAAGCTAATGCTCCGGCAAATAATGAATCCTCTAGATTGAATTTATCTTTCCATCCTGCACACAAAATCAACAAATCACGATCAGTTTTAATAATATAATCTGCCAAAGAATTAATATTAAGATATGCACCAATAAGGACTCTGTAACTATCCTTTGCCATCATTATTGAGTTTGTACCATTTGTTGTACTATATACAATTTCCTTACCCTCAATCCGGTTACGGGTGAAATTAAAAGGTGAATTGCCGAAATCGGCAAAATCCCTGACTATACCATCACGTTCAGCAGCAACAATAAATCCTTTATCTTTATAAGTTTTCGCCTCTTCAAGCGTGGCAACCGGTATAATTTTTTCAACACCATTCATAAACGCAGTTATAATAGCTGAGGTAGCCCTTAATATATCAACAATAATTACAACAGCATCCTTGCTGTTAAATGCAGAGAAAATCGCGGGGGAAAAGCATACTTCTATTTTGTTCTTATTTTTCATTGTTTAGTTAACCAGAGATGTATGATAAATTGCACAAAAATAATATAAATAAGATTATATCGCCCCTTTAGGACTATGTTATATTCATTCTATTTATCGCAGTGCGATGCCCAGTGCTAATATTATTAATCCCTGCCTGACGGCGGGTTTCTACATCCATATCATTATGCCTTTTTGTAAAATGGCATACCAACTACAGTTGCCTTAAGCGATTTATTACGAATGTTTAAGTAAATTTCCTGCCCCTGGTTTGAATATTCAGTTTTCACATAACCCATACCAATGGCCTTATTCAATGATGGCGACATTGTTCCTGAGGTAACTTCACCTATTTTATTACTTTTATTATCTGTTATTTCATAATGATGCCGGGGAATACCTCTATCGTTCATTTCGAATCCAATTAATTTTTTATTAACGCCATTAATTTTCTGATCAAGTAATCTTTGTTTATCGATAAAGTTTTTGTTATCTGTAAATTTTGTAATCCATCCTAAACCGGCTTCGATAGGTGAGGTGTTATCATCGATATCGTTTCCGTACAGGCAATAACCCATTTCTAATCTAAGTGTGTCGCGTGCAGCAAGGCCTACAGGTTTAATATCATATTCCTTGCCGGAGTTAAATATAGCATTCCATAGAGGTATTCCATAATTGTTACGGAAATACAATTCAAAACCACCTGAACCGGTATAACCTGTTGCTGATATAATAACATCTTTAGCATCGACCATCTCACCAACAACGAATGAAAAACTGCTGATTTCTGATAAGTTGACATCAGTGATTTTTTGCAGAACTTTAACAGCATTCGGCCCCTGAACGGCAATTTGTGAGATTTTATCCGAACTGTTTTCAAGTTCTGCTCCCGGACTATTATTCTTATTGATCCAGTTCCAGTCCTTTTCAACATTCGCTGCATTTACAACTAACATATATTTGTCTTCTTCAAATTTATACACTATAAGGTCATCCACAATGCCTCCGTTTCCATTTGGGAAGCACGCATATTGTGCTCTGCCAACTTTAAGTAAGGAAATATCATTTGATAATATTAATTGTAATAAATCCAGGGCATTTGTACCCTTCACCCAAATTTCTCCCATATGTGAAACATCAAATACGCCGACCGAATTACGTACTGCAAGATGTTCATTGATAATTCCGGAATATTCAACAGGCATTTCAAAGTCACAGAATTCAATCATTCGTGCGCCTAAAGTTTTATGTATTTTGTTAAAAACAGTGCTCTTCATAAAATAAAATTTAAACGTTCTATCAAATTATATAAATAGAAAATAATATTAATATTAATCTTAATTGGAAATTACTTTCGTTATTCGGAGTAATATTAAATAAAAAAGTAAATAAGATAACTATAGATAATAATTACAATCATCAAAGATGGAAAAAACATTTAGTGATGTTTGCTGAATTTAATTTCCGCCCTTCTTTTTATTTACTCAATACTTTGAATTCAACCCTTCTATTCTGTGCTCTTCCGGCTTCCGTTTTATTTGGCGCAATGGGCTGACTGTAAGCATATCCTTTATATTCTAACCTGTTCTGAACAATACCTTTTTTAACAAGGTAAGTAACAACTGCTTTTGCTCTATCTTGAGATAGCTTGGTATTATATTTTAACGTACCCACATTGTCGGTATGTCCTGAAATTTCAATTCGTAATGTCTCATTGTTTTGAAGGAGTTTTATTACGTTATTCAATTCAGCATATGATTCACGTTTGAGCGTTGATTTACCAAACTCAAAGAAGATATTTTTAAGGATAACTTTTGCACCAACTTCAACTCTCTCGAGTTCAAAATTTCTAACAACAATTTCATCTTTGGATTCTTTTGATAAATCTATTGCATCAAGGTAAAGAAGATAACCTTTTGCTACAATTTCAACGCCATAAGATTTTGGAGAAGGCACTTTTGCCTTATAATTTCCTGATGCGTCAGATATAGCTGTAGCGACAACTTGACTTATGTCAACGTCTATTAATTCAAGTTTAGCAATAATAGGCTTTTGATTTTCCGAATCAGTTATCATTCCTTTCATTATCAGTGATGTGTCAACTTCAAGCTTTAGTGGATCAATAAAGAATATATTATCCGGGGGTTTCTGTAAACCGGCAATTAATTTTTCTTCACCACTTAAAATCATCTCCTTCTCTGCGCCAAGATAGATAACTTTGTATATATCTTTTCCTCCGATGCCTCTTTCGCGGATTGTGGAATAATATCCTGTTTTGCCTTCCGCAGTTAACACGAAGAAAACATCATCATCAGGCGTATTTATAGGATAGCCTACATTTTCAGGCTTGGACCACAAGCCCGTTTCACTAATGGTTGTTGTGAAAATATCATAACCTCCCATTGTTTTGTGTCCTTTTGAGCTAAAGAACAAAGTGCTGTCATTTGGAGAAATACTTATAGCAATCTCATTAAATGCCGTATTAATCATGGATCCAAGATTTTCCGGATTACCCCATTTACCCTTATAATCTTTTTTTGAAACAAATATATCTGCTCCTCCCAAAGACGTTTTTTCATTTTCAGATATAAAAAACATTGTTTTTCCATTAGAAGTAAGACAGAGCGAGGTTTCGCGATATTTTGAATTTATTTTAGCTGAAAGTTTTTTTGGTGTTGTCCATTTGTCGGCCTGATAAACGCTTTTATATATATCTCCTGAGTTTGATTTACCCAGATACGAATATATTTCTTTCTTGTCTGCAGACATGCCAACTGCTGCATTATTATCCTTATTTGTTTTCTTATTAATCTTTTTATCAAGGCGTTTCGCCGTTCCCCAGCCATCCAGTTTATTTATAGAATAATAAATATCTTCATAAAACTTATTGTCAGCAGGATTTCTTTTACTTTTTTCCAGTTGCTTTCTTCGTGATGTAAAATACATTAACGATTCATCTCTGGAAATAACTGAGTTATAATCATCATAAACAGTATTGATTTTTTTACCCAGGTTGTTTATAACAACTCTTGCAGGATTGCCTACAAGCTCTTTTCCATTTCTGCATTGCTGGATTAATTGAGCAATAAGGCCACTTTTAGTAACCAGTTCTTTTGGATGAAGGTTATTTTTGTATTCTGTATATTCTAATATAGCGTTATCAAAATCAAGAACCAGGTGATACGCCCTTCCTAACATAAATCTGATGTCAGAGGTGACATTTGGTTTAATCTTATATGCTTTTTTAAAGTATTTTATTGATTCAAATTTTTCATCAGTGAACAAATAACATACACCTATCATATAACTTAACTCAGCGTTATTAGGATTATATCTGTATCCTTTCAGATATAATTTTCTTGCTTCTCTGTAAGTTCCCAAACCATCTTCGAAAAGCTTATTGCCCATATTAACAGCTTTCCAGGATTCTTTAAAACCCGTATTTATTATTTTAAATTCACTTTTTCTAATCTTTGCTTTTTGCTGTGTTTTAACCGGTAAGCTAATAAGTAATATAAATGCAAATAGTACAGAAATTCTTAGTATTTTCATCTGTTTAGTATTTATTTATGGTCAACCTGTTACTCACATTCTCCTAAATAGCCTGATGCGTCCTCTATATTATAATTTTTAGCTGTTGCCCAGTCTGAACAGGCTCCTTCCAAATCACCCAACAATTCTTTTGCAAGGCCCCTGTTTAAATAGGCAATTCCATGCTCAGGATTTAGTTCAATTGCTTTATTATAATATTCGACAGCTTTTTCATATTCGCCCTGTTTTGAAGCTACGTTTCCCAAATTACATATTGCCGGATAATAATCTTCCTTTATAGACAGGGTAATTTCAAAATCTTTAATAGCACCTTCCAGATCGCCTAATATATATTTAGCTCCTCCTCTGTTATTATAGGAGATATAAAAAGTCGAGTCAAGTTTGATTGCAGCAGTAAAATCATTTATTGCTCCTTCGAAATCCCCAACCATTTTTTTTGCTCCCCCCATATTATTATAAGCTATTTTTAAGTTCGGATTATAGTTAACAGCTAACCGATAATCATATATTGCTCCCTGGTAGTCATTAATTATTCTTTTGGTGGTTCCTCTGTCATGATATGCTTTTGAATAATTAGGTTTCTTTTCAATTGCCAGTGAAAAATCAAAGATAGCTCCGTCATAGTCTTTCTTCAGAAGTTTAATTAATCCCCTGTAATAATAAACATGTGCCTCTTGATAACCCAATTGAACAGCTTTATCAAAATCAGCAATACCCATATTTGTACTGTCAAAAATAAACGTGATATAACCCCTGTTAAAATATGCTTCTCCATAATTCGATTTTAACTCAATTGCTTTATTAATGTCAGTAAGTGCTCCATATTCATCATTTAACTGGAATTTAGCCTTTCCCCGATGCAATATCGCCTCAACAAACTTTGGATTTATTTCCAGAGCTTTATCAAATTCAGTGATAGCCGCATAATAATCCTTATTTATAATTTTTTCTATCCCCTGGTTATAAGCTTTTTCTGAAGCTTTCCTCTTTTTGAAATTAATTAATCCTTCATCCAATTGCTGCGCAATAGAGATATTATATAAGGAAAATAAAATAAGAGTTGAAATTGCTGCATTTTTCATTCGTGAAGAATTTTAAGATTTTAGGAACTAATAGCAAAACAAAAATTTATTAATAATCAGGCAACCCAGTATAATATATTAAAAGAATACTAATAAATACAAAATTATATAAAGTATGCTCTTTTCTATTTAAAGTTATCTTTTTATTTCCACAATTTATTGTAAATTATAGTGTATCTTTGAATTATAGCTATAATATACAAACACAAAAATATACCTGCCAAAAAAATTTGTTAAAAAACATTGAATAATATTTTTATTAAAAATATAAAAATTAATTTATATTTATTGGAAATTTAATAAATTCAATGCGTTATATTTGTCATTTAAGATTTTATGTAAGATGAAAGTTGATCTATCCTATTTGCAGGAAATGTCTGGTGGAAATCAGGATTTAGTATTAGAAATGATTGACATTTTTAAAATTCAGGTAGAAGAATTTACAAATGAAATGGAGGGATATTTAAATGGTAAGGACTATAAATCTTTGGGACAGTTAGCCCATAAAGCCAAATCATCAATTTCAATAATGGGATTGAATGATTTGTCTGATGTTCTTAAATCTCTTGAGAATTTAGCAAAAGAAGGAAAACAAACGAAAAAATATCCGGAATTAATTGATAGATTTAAACTGGGTACAAAGGAAGCAATTAAAGAACTGGATGAAGTTTTACAAAATTTGGAATTATACTTTTAAATTTGATAAATTATGTTAAAAACTGAAAAAATTAATAATATAATTGTAGTTAAATTTAACAAATTAGATAGATTTAATGCGTTAATAAGTGAACCCATAAAAGAAGATCTTAAGAGTTTTTTTAATAAACCTGATACCAGGCTAATATTAAACCTTGAAGGAATTAAATTTATTGATAGCTCAGGATTCGGAGTCTTTTTATCAATATTAAAGACTGCAAACAACAACCACGGACAATTTAAGATTTGTAATATTACCGATGAAGTAATGGAACTTTTCAAGCTTTTACAATTACATAATGTATTTGAGCTATACGATAAGCTTGATGAATGTCTGAAAAGTTTTTCATAGTTTATTTTTTTACTTATCTTTTATACCTCTCTGGTTTCTCCATTAACAAAGATTAGTTTATCTTCATTTTTATCTATTCGTACTAATTTACCATTATTGATATTACCTGCTAAAAGCTGTCTGGAAAGCTCATTAGTGATAGTTCGTTGCATTATTCTCTTTATTGGTCGTGCTCCGAATTGCGGATCATAACCTAACCTGGCAATCCATTTAACTGCCTCATCGGATATTTCAATCTTTATTTTGTTTTCTAACATTGCTGTAGCCAGGTTACTGAAATGCATTTCAACTATTTTTATTATTTCCTCATAAGTTAATGGTTTAAACATTATCAGTTCGTCAATTCTGTTAAAAAATTCCGGACTCATAGTTTTTTTAAGTAATCCAAAAACCTGGTTCCTGGTGTGTTCCAATATTTCATCTCTGTTTTTATTATTAATGTTTTGTAAGGATTCCTGAATTATATGCGAGCCAATATTTGAAGTCATTATAATAACCGTATTCTTAAAATTGACATTTCTTCCTTTGTTATCAGTGAGCATGCCATCATCAAGAATCTGCAATAATATATTAAAAACATCCGGATGAGCTTTTTCGATTTCGTCAAAAAGGACTACTGAATAAGGTTTTCTTCTGACAGCTTCTGTTAGCTGGCCGCCTTCGTCATAACCTACGTATCCGGGAGGTGCTCCTATCAGGCGTGATACTGAATGTCTTTCCTGGTATTCTGACATATCAATTCTTGTAATAAAATTTTCATCGTTAAACAAGAATTCCGCCAGGGCTTTTGCTAATTCAGTTTTTCCGACTCCTGTTGTTCCAAGAAACAGAAAAGAACCTATTGGTTTTTTTGCATCCTGCAGGCCTGCTCTGTTTCTTCTGATGGCATCTGATACTGCAGTAATTGCCTCATCCTGACCTACTACTCTTTTATGTAATTCATTTTCGAGATTTAACAACTTGTTTTTTTCTTCCTGAAGCATTTTATTTACTGGAATTCCAGTCCATTTTGATACAATCTCCGCAATATCTTCTGTGGACACTTCTTCTTTTATCAACATTTTTTCAGATTGTAATTCTTTCAACTTGTTTTTATATTCTTCAATCTTTGTCTCAGCTTCTTTGATTTTACCATAACGGATTTCGGCAACTCTTCCGTACTCACCAATCCTTTCAGCCTGGTCAGCTTCAAATTTTAAACTTTCAATAGTTGCTTTATTTTGCTGAATATTATCAATGATTGCCTTTTCTGACTCCCATTTGGCTCTTAACTTATTTCTATCGTCATTAAGGTTTGCTATTTTTTTACTGAGTTTTTGATATTTTACATTGTCTCCTTCCATTTTAATTGCCTCTTTTTCAATTTCCAATTGTTGAATTTTGCGTTCAACATTATCTATATCCACGGGTAATGAGTTCATCTCCAATCTGAGTTTGGAAGCAGCTTCATCTATTAAATCAATAGCTTTATCGGGCAAAAACCGTTCTGTGATATATCGGCTTGATAACTCGACAGCCGATATAATGGCTTCATCTTTAATTCTAACTTTATGATGTGTTTCATATCTTTCTTTAAGACCTCTTAATATTGATATTGCACTTAATATATCAGGTTCATCAACAATAATTATCTGAAACCGTCTTTCAAGAGCCTTATCTTTTTCAAAGTATTTTTGAAACTCGCCCAATGTAGTAGCTCCAATTGCTCTCAGGTCACCTCTGGCAAGAGCCGGTTTCAGTATGTTAGCTGCATCCATGGCTCCTTCGGTTTTTCCTGCACCAACAATAGTGTGAATTTCATCTATAAATAGTATTATTTCTCCATTTGATGTAACTACTTCCTTTACTACTGCTTTCAACCTTTCTTCAAATTCACCCTTGTATTTCGCACCTGCAATCAAGGCTCCCATATCAAGTGAAAATATTTGTTTACTCTTAAGGTTATCAGGTACATCGCCTGAAATTATCCGGAAGGCTAAACCTTCGGCTATTGCAGTTTTACCAACACCGGGTTCACCAATTAGAACAGGATTGTTTTTAGTCCTTCTTGAAAGTATTTGTAATATTCTTCGAATTTCTTCATCTCTTCCAATAACCGGATCAAGTTTGCCGTTTTTTGCTTGTTCATTTAAATTGACTGCAAATCTATTTAACGAATTATAAGTATCTTCGGCGGTCGGACTATCTGCTTTTGAACCTTTCCTTAATTCTATGATTGCTGCTTTAAGTTCCTTTTCAGTAATACCATTATCTTTAATTAACTGAGATACATTATCTCCGGAAGATAAAATACCCAGTAAGATATGTTCTATTGATATATACTGATCTCCAAATTCTTTTGCATAATCATTTGCTTTTTGAATTGACTTGTTAGCAATTGTTGAGATATATTGATCACCTCCGGAAATTTTCGGATAAGATTCTATTATTTTGTTTAAGACTTTTTCAAAATTCTCAACATTTACTCCTAATTTATTCAACAGGAAGGATGTTATATTTTCACTCTGGCTAATAATCCCTTTTAATATATGTCCGTTCTCAATGGCTTGATTATTATATTTTTGGGCAATTATAAAAGCATGTTGTATAACTTCCTGTGATTTTATTGTAAAATTATTTAAGTTCATTTTGTTTATGTTTTTACTATTATTGACTAAAACACAGATATCAAATTTTCAACCAAAAACACCAGGTTTTATAATTATGCCAATATGGCTCATTAATTAATAGAATTGCGCCATAATGACACATGGCATAAAAAGGGGACAGCCCCCTTTTAAAAGGGGGCTGTCCCCTTTTAAAAAAATTGATAATCAATTAATTATACTGCAAATGTTAAACTATAATATTAAATTTCAACATTTATTGCTTAATTAGAAGCAGTTTCCGTAACATATATTTAGTATTTTACGTAATAGCTTGATACCAAAAAAAACTAAAATGTTCTTAACTTATATACAGAATATTATATCTTTATTAAATCTAACAAAGCTATTAAACTCATAAACGATGAGTGAACAGATACTTAAGGCCCTAATGGAACTATTTGCAATAATTGCGAGGCCTGAAAGTAATGCAAGTGATAGAAGAACGGTAGTACAGTCATTTCTTAAAAGACAGTTGAATCAAGAACTGGTAAAGGATTATATAGAGGTTTTTGATGAATATTATTCCAAGCATCAGACATTACATATACAAAGAGGTGCCAAGAGGATTGGCCCGGACTCTGTAAAAATTCTAAGAATATGTGACCAAATAAATAAGGAATTAACTCAGAAACAAAAGGTTATTGTTTTAGTACGACTTTTTGAATTTGTTAATTCCGATGATGATGAGATTACTGATCAGGAGTTTGAATTTATATCAGCAGTAGCTGAGTCTTTTTATATTCAGGAAACAGAGCACAATAGAATTAAAGAATTTACTGTAAATTCTATTGACACAACAATCAGCAATAACAAGATTTTAATTATTGATAATCATCGTGATTATTCTAATCCGAATATTAAACACATTTGCTCCGAATTCCTTGAAGGGCAATTATGGGTGTTGAATGTAAGTACTGCGAACATGTACCTTTTGAAGTATATTGGCGAAAATGAGATGTATCTCAATGGCCAGTTACTGCAGGAAGAAAAGATACATGTTTTGTATACAGGTTCATCTATAAGAAACCACCATATTAAACCTATTTACTATAGTGATATTGTTAGTGCATATAACGATGAAAGGTTGAAATCAAGGATAGTATTTAGCATTAATGACGTTAGCTATCAATTTAAAAACGGAAAATTCGGATTGAACAAACTAAGTTTTACTGAGGAATCAGGAAAACTGGTTGGTATTATGGGAGCAAGTGGTGCCGGAAAATCAACACTCCTGAATGTATTAAATGGTTCTGCAAAACCAACAACAGGAAAATTATTGATTAATGGAATTAATATACACGATGAAAAAAACAAAGTTGAGGGTTTAATTGGACATGTTTCACAAGATGACTTATTAATTGAAGAACTAACAGTTTACCAGAACTTATATTATAATGCCCGGCTTTGTTTTGATAATTATAAGGAGAGTGAAATTAAGGAAACTGTTA
>Ga0114922_10003465_pt1 | contig 14689 bp, 11 predicted proteins | sample AartaG_FD_100975 | JGI IMG/M metagenome (GOLD analysis project Ga0114922, IMG submission 100975) | Deep subsurface microbial communities from Aarhus Bay to uncover new lineages of life (NeLLi) - Aarhus_00045 metaG | ecosystem: Environmental > Aquatic > Marine > Oceanic > Sediment | place...
ACTTATCAGGTTGGCCTTCAACCACATCAAGTGTTTGTGTACCTATTGAACCTGTAGAACCCAGAATAGCGAGTCGCTTCACAACTTTATCCTTCCGTATAATTAAAATAAAATATAATTTTCGGAGTCTACTGCTTCACCGTTATACCATATCTCGAAATGCAAATGAGGCCCCGAAGTATATAATTCACCTGAATCACCAACCACAGCTATTCCTTCCCCTGCAACCACACTATCACCCGGTTCTTTAAGCAAAGTGGCATTATGCTTGTATACAGAAATCAGGTTATTTGAATGCTGAATCTGTATAACCCAGCCTGTCTCCATGGTCCATCCCGTGAATATAACAGTACCATCCAGGGTCGCTGAAACCACTGCTTTGGGAGAAGTTACTATATCGGTACCGTAATGCCTGGTACGTGGATTAAAATGTCCTGATACTATACCTTTTACCGGTGGGAAGAAATGAATATTCGTAAGATTAATATTATGCTCGTTATAATCTGCCATGAATGTAAGGTTATACTGTTCTTCCTGTTCAACCTGTAGCCTGAGTAAAGAATCCTCGGCAGAATTATTGAAGGTAATTTCCCCATAATTGGCTGTGGTATCCTGCCCGGCAACCCTGTCTAAAGGCTCCCTGCCTGATATTATTGCATTCAGATTAGCAAAATACTGATCTCTCAGTTCCAGTTCAGTTTCGAGTGAATCGAGCCGCAAGGCATTCATTATGATATTGCGCCTGGTGTTGCCATCAGGATACCCCGGGATAAACTCCCTGAGATTTGTGAATGAGATAAGGATTGTGGTTATACCAACAATAAAAAGTACAAGGAAAACAAGAAGCAGAAATCCATTATACCTTGTCATACGTATACGCCATACTTCTTCAAATGTTTTATCATTGTATATCGCAAAGCGGTATTTATCTCTCCAGCTTCTTTTTTTTGTGTCAGTTTTTGCCATATCAAATAACTTTCACGGGTTTATCCTCGCTCTGCCATAAGCCATGCTTTGTGCATACAGCCATGGCCGATAAATTCATTGATACCTCCGGGGCATTAATGTAAAAATCAACCTCTACATTGGCAGGTTTATTCCCGTATGCGCCCGATGAATACCTTGTTTCAGCCAGGAGCGTTTCCCTGTTCCATAACTGAATTGTGCTGATATAATGATCATAATCATCAGGGTGAGTATAATGTTCACCCATCCTTACCTTTACCCTGAACACCTCCCCTTTTTTAACCCTGTCCTTGCATAATACATGAGGCATATGTCGGTCAAGGTAATCCTTCTTTACCTCTTTTTCTTCTTTCTCGATATTTGTTGCTTTGAATACTCGCGGCATAATCTGCTAATTTTTACCCTGTAAGATTAATTTTATCAGGTTATATGATACTTACCTATTATTTTGAGTTGCAAAATTACAAATTAATTTCCTCTTATTGAAGTACTCTACTTTTTTGATAAACTGTCATTTGCTATCTTTAGTGTATTGAATTATTATACCTGAAATATAAAATATTAGGTGCAATGAAAAGAAAATATTTAGTATTTGTTTCAGTAATGATATTCTGCCTTTTTATTTCCTGTAGCAGGAGTCATACAGGAGGCAGGGAGTTCAACCAGGAGTACACCGGTGAATACCTGAACAGGATTGCATTTCCTATAGGAGGTATAGGTGCTGGAATGTTTTGTGTTGAAGGTACCGGGGCAATATCCCATATGTCTGTCAGGAACAGGCCGGATATATTCAACGAACCCTGCACATTTGCGGCAATACAAGTCAGGGGATACGAGAATGCCACGAAAGTACTTGAAGGTCCGGTGCCCGGCTGGAAGATTTTCGGGAGCAGCGGAACAGGCAACGGGGCTGCCGGCACTTCATTTGGCCTGCCCAGATTTGAGACTGCAGAGTTCATAGCCCGGTTCCCTTTTGCCGAAGTTGCCCTTAAAGACAGGGATATACCCATGGATATAAGCCTTGAATGCTGGAGCCCGTTTATCCCTGGTGATTCTGATAATTCCTCCCTCCCGGCAGGGGCAATTGAATACAGTTTTACAAATACCTCAGGAAGGAAACTGGATGCGGTTTTCTCATGGAATGCAAAGAACTTCATGTCAACAGGACCGGGTAACAGCATTAAGCCGGTAAATGGTGGATTCATCCTTCACCAGGATTCAGTTACCGGACACCCTGAATACCTGGGTGATTTTGCAGTATTCACAGATGACCCGGATGTAAGCGTTGACCATTGCTGGTTCAGGGGAGGATGGTGGGATCCCATGACAATGGCATGGAAAGCTATAAGCCAGGGGGCTACAGACCCTGGTGAACCCGTTCAGGAAGCAGCCCCCGGAGCATCGCTTTACGTTCCCTTTGAGCTTGAAGAAGGAGAAACTAAAACAGTGAGGTTACTTTTTGCCTGGTATGTACCAAACACAAGCCTGAGGTACGGAGCTGATATTGTAAGCGGGGAGCAGGAGACTGAGTTGTGCTGTGAAGATACAACATGTACACCTGTTGAGACCCATTACAGGCCATGGTATGCATCAAGGTTCAGTGATATAAATGAAGTGGCTGAATACTGGCTGGTAAATTATGATGAACTGAGGAAAAACAGTGAAGTTTTCCGCGATGCATTCTATGGTTCAAGCCTGCCTCCTGAAGTTATCGAGGCTGTAGCGGCAAATCTTACGATACTTAAATCACCTACTGTTCTCAGGCTATCTGATGGCAGGCTGTGGGCATGGGAGGGTTGCAGTGATAACAGTGGATGCTGTGCAGGCTCCTGTACACATGTGTGGAATTACGCACAGGCAATTCCCCACCTGTTCCCCTCACTGGAGAGGTCATTCAGGGAGACTGAGTTCATGATAAGCCAGGATGAATCAGGCCACCAGGTGTTCAGGTCAGGCCTGCCACTGAGACCAATACGCCATGAATTTTATGCTGCCTCTGACGGCCAGCTCGGAGGGATAATGAAAGTATACCGCGACTGGCGAATCTCGGGAGATAATGAGTGGCTTAAGAAAATGTGGCCCTATGTTAAACTGAGCATGAACTATTGCATTGAAACATGGGATCCAAGACATAAAGGAATACTTGAAGAGCCACATCATAATACTTATGATATTGAATTCTGGGGTCCTGACGCTATGTGTTCATCATTCTACCTGGGTGCACTTACAGCAATGACAGAGATGGGATCTTTCCTTGGTGAGGATACTGGTATTTATGAAATATTGCTCGAAAAAGGAACCAAATACTATGAAGAAAACCTTTTTAACGGTGAATATTTCATACAGAAAATAACAACCAGCGGTCTGAATGCCAGGGACCCGGTTACTATGGCTCAGGAAACATGGTCGGTTGATTACTCTGATGAAGCAACTGAATTATTGATAAAGGAAGGACCCAAATACCAGTACGGAAACGGCTGCCTTTCAGACGGTGTGCTTGGTATGTGGCTGGCATCATGCGCGGGGCTAAAAGAAGTAATAGATAATGATATGGTCACCGGGCATCTCCTTTCTATTCACAGGTATAACCTCAGATCTGATCTGAGTGATCATGCCAATCCTCAAAGGCCATCGTTCGCAATGGGAAATGATGGGGGGCTACTCCTGTGTTCCTGGCCAAAAGGAGGTGAGCTCTCACTGCCATTTGTTTACAGTAACGAGGTATGGACAGGCATAGAATACCAGGTTGCGTCCCACCTGATGATGAAGGGGAAGGTAAAAGAAGGCCTTGACATAGTGAGCACATGCAGGAAAAGGTACGACGGCAGGATTAGGAACCCTTTCAATGAGTATGAATGCGGGCACTGGTATGCACGGGCAATGTCGAGTTACGGGCTGCTGCAGGGATTAACAGGTATCAGGTATGATGCAGTTGACAGTATCCTTTATATCGATAGCAGGATAGGTGATGACTTTGTCTCTTTCATTTCAACTGGAACAGGTTTTGGCAATGCCGGGCTGAAGAACAGAGAGCCCTTCCTGGATGTAAAGTACGGGCATATAGATGTGAGCGAGATACGGAATCTGAATGAAGAAAGATAAGTAGGTTTACAAATAAAATCAAACACTTAAAATCCAATAATGTAAATGTAATCTGACCGGTTAAATGTTATCATTAAGCCCGGTTCTTATTAAATTATTCGATTTTATGCCTTTGTTCATTGAGGCTGGGATAAGGCAGTAGATATGATACGACTCATTATAGAAAGCCTGTAAAGGTCAGGTCTGTCTTCGCCTGGAATATTTTTATCTATCAAAAGATAAGGCATAATACGATATTTCCTGGCCATCCCAGGGTAGTTCAGGTCTGACTGAAACATACATGAAAAAAATAGTCCTTGTAGATCCAGACTTTACGGTCAGTTCCATTCCGGATCATGACGAAATTCTTATCACGGAATCTTCCAATAATCCCATAGTCAATACCAGGAGATGGCTTCCATGAGACTCCCCACTTAATTTTTGATTTGGTATTATTTTCAACCTGTTGCTTTGGGAAAATATCAGCAGACCATATTTTTAGCAATTCGTCTTCATAGGGATTCATAATAATCCTAAAAAATCCAATGGTGTCATCATTTTCAATTATAATTCCGCCTGCGTTCTCATCCCAGTAATACACATTCGTTTCGTTGGTTTCTACCGACCAGGATCCATCATCATTCTTAATTCTTTCCCTTTCTTTTCAATATTACCCTCACAAAACAGGCTTACAATCCAATCAGGAGCCATATCGTTATATTTAATTATTCCGGAAATTTTCCAGTTTACATCTGTCGATGAACTAAATCCTATTCCCGTAAGTGCTGTCATTAAACCATTGCCGATATCCCGAAATGTTGGATTTGTTTTATAGTTGACTAATTCTGTTTTTATAGTCCCTAATTGAATTACTTTTTTTCCATTATCTGCGAACCTGTATAAATTAATAAGACTCTTAGGTTTAATAATTGCGATAGAATCCAGGTCGCTAAGGCCTGTTTGCCCGGAAATATAAGGTGCAAACAATATTCCGGTTAGAATCAGAAATACCTTATAAAAATTAGTTCTCATGATTATTCTTTATTATAGCTATTAAATAACCCGATTGTGGTATTGTAAAGTTATTGCTGCAAATTTCAAAAGTCAAGTTTTTCTCCTCCCAGTTGATAGGTAATTGATCTTAGCCTTGAAGCAATATTTGATAAATTTTTCCTCTTCAATAATTCCTCATGCTGCACTGTATCCCCGATCACGATTCTAACGCTCTTTGATGGCGGGTGTAATAAATTTCGTACCAGTAAAAACCGGCGTAATCTGATCGGGTATAAATAAAATGCAAGTTTGAACCTTTCACCAATATAAATGGGTAAAACATCTGTGTGATGTTCTCTTGAAAAATGTACCACTCCGGTTTTCCATTTCCTGTCCCTGACACCTTTGGTGGTCATGATAGAGATCCCTCCCGATGGAAAAATAATCACAGCTTCCTCCCTTTCAAGGCTTTCTCCAATTCGCTTTATTGCCAGTTCATTAAACGTGGCATAACTCTCGACAGGTATAAAAAGATCCCTCATATTCACGATTAAAGTATTTACATCCTTATTAATCACCACTTTAATATCCCTTCGAATGGTACTTAAGCACTGCACTATTAAAAGCCAATCTGCACCGCCCAGAGGGTGATTAGCAACAACCAGGAGCCTTCCTTTAGAGGGAACCTTATCCATGTTTATGCATTCACAGGAAAGTCCTGTGTAATCAATTATTGCATTCACCAATTCGAGACCGCCCAGATTCTGTAATTTATCTTCTAATCCGAGTATTTCCCTAACGCACAACAATTTACTCAGGACTTTCAATACAACCGGATATTTTAAATACCTGATTAAATATCCAGGAAGATGCTTTCTGGAAAACTGAATAAACTGTTCCTGAATTGAAGGTTCTAATTGTTTCATCTTTCTTTCACGGATAATATTTATTAGCCACTTGTTAAATTATCATTAAAAATTATAAGTTATATGATTTTTTTCTGAAATTTGTTAATATTAAAATAAATAAACAGGCTGTCATATAATAATTTCTTCCTTATAATCAAAAAGTGTATTCATTTCTAATAATTACTTAGATGACACAATCAAATATGACAGTTGAAATAAGGAAGGTCAAAGGCAAAAGGGAATTAAAGGAATTTATTTATCTGCCTGAAAAGATTCATAAAAATCATTCTGAATGGGTGCCTCCAATTTATTCTCAGGAATGGCATTATTTCAATCCCAAAAAGAACAGGGCTTTTTCAAATTCAGATTGTATTCTTGCCCTTGCTTACCTGAACGGTAAAACAGTTGGCAGAATAATGGGAATTATAAACAGACAGTGTAATGAAATTAATGATGTGAAAAATGCACGATTCGGATACCTTGAATGCCCGGATAACAAGGGAATAGCCCATGCATTATTATTATATATTGAAAACTGGGCAAGGGAAAATGGAATGAAAAAAATAGTCGGACCTATGGGGTTTAACAACCACGATCCTCAAGGCTTTATGATACAGGGTTTTGAACATAAACCGACTATCTCAACATACCAAAATTTTGAATATCTAAATCGATTACTGGTTAGTGAGCAATATTCAAAAGAAGTAGATTATGTGGTTTATAAAATCGATATACCCCGGGGAATGCCCGAATTTTACGAAAAAATATATAACAGGATTATTAGCAGAGGTGATTATAGCATTGTTGAGTTTAACAAACGAAAACAGATTAAACCACTTATTATTCCCATTCTGGAATTAATGAATGAATGTTTCAAAGACCTTTATGGCTTTCGGCCTCTTGATCATCAGGAGATGAATTATATGGGAAAACGTTTCCTCAAGTTTCTGGATCCGAGGTTTGTTAAGGTAGTAAAGAAGGATGATATGCTAATTGGTTTCAATATAGCCATGTTAAACCTTGCGGATGGATTAAGAAGGGCAAAAGGCAAACTTTTCCCCGTAGGAATATTATATATCTTCCGTGAAGCGAAAAGAACCAGGCAACTTGATACTCTTATTGGAGGTATTAAAAAGGAATACAGGGGGCGTGGAATAGATGTTATGATGGGTTATACAACAATTCTGGCAGCTCAAAAAGCCGGCCTTGAATGGGCCGACAGCAATCCTGAATTAGAAGATAATACTAAAGTCAGAGCTGAAATGGAAAGATTGGGAGGGGAAATATACAAACGTTACAGAATCTATAAAAAAGATTTGCAGCCAGACGAATTTTATACTTATTAACAGTATTTAATAAAGACTCTTTCTGTTTTAAGAAACCTAATTTGTAAAAATCATGCCAGAAGCCTTTATTTTAAAATCCAGCCTGAAGAATCCCGGGCGAATTGTTAACAATGTGGAACTGGAAGACCAACTCATATTAAAACATGGGATCATCGAGAGGCTGACAGGAATAAAACAAAGGTATTATATCAGTGAGGCAGAATCATTGCACAGTATTGCAACTGATGCATGTGTCGAAGTTATAGTAAACTCCGGTATTAACCCGGGAGATATTGATATGATTATTTTTTATACCGAAGTCCCTCCTTCATATAGAGAAAACTCCATATTGTATAAGCGCTATTATGAGCTTTCTGCTCATATTCAGAATTCATTAAATAAGAAATCTATTGATATTCACTGTGAATGTTTCAATATGGCTGGGAGCTGTGTGGTTTTTATTTCGGCGCTGCAAATCGCCACAAGCTTCATTAAATGTGGCTATAAAAAGAATGTGCTGATTATCGGGGCCTCAAATAATTCCACTTTCCTGAATAAAATTGATAAGAACGTTTTCATGGCCTTTGGGGATGGAGCGGCAGCCACCATAATTGGTACTTCAGAAGAAAGGGGACTTATTGATTTTTTCAGAATGACAGATGGTGAAGGTTTCGATGCAGGATTTTTCGAGAATTATAATACACTTATCATTGACAGAAAAAGAGTTGCAGAATTTGCACCGGTTGCATTTAAATTAGCAGTAGAAGGAATATTAAAAAAAACACACTTAACCATAGAAGATATTAATCTTCTAATACCTCACCAGGCAGGGTACAGGATAATAAAGAAAGGAATGGAATTATCAGGTATACCTGAAGACAAGGTATATTATTGTCTTGAAAATTATGGAAATACAGGTGCTCCGGCCCTCCAGGTAGCTCTTTCATGCGCCATTAATGAGAACAGGATAAAAAGAGGTGATTTAGTATTACTGGTTGGTTTTGGTATCGGATGGAACTATGGGGCAACTATTTTTCGATATTGACAATCCTGTGAAAGACAGATACACTCTTATGAATTATTCGCTTCGCCCGCCGGAGCCTCCGGCATAGGCGAGTTGCGCTCATGATCTTCCTGAGGGGTGCTTTACAAGAAAAATACATATGCTAATGGAGCTAATCGAAGACAGACATGGTAGAAGATCAATCATTATTACCTTGCAACTACGTGTTAATGAATGGTATAATGTGATCGGTGAAAAAACTGTTGCGGATGCCATCCTGGACCGAATGGTTCATGATGCCCATAGAGTGGATATTGACAGAGACTCCATGCGGAGAAACAAAAAACTTAGAAAGTTATAGTGGAATACCTATATTAAAATATATTTGTATTTAAGCTTATTGGCTTAAGAAAAGTTCTTTACTGTTTTTGTCAAAAAAGAGGGGTCAATCGATCCCGGCTTCCAATTGTCAAGTTCAACTGGCGAAAGGGGGTCAGGTTGGTCGGTTTTCCCATTTATGTCATACGAACGAAAAATCCCATATGAAAGCTAATAATTTATTTATGGCGATGCTTCTTATTCTGGCATCCTGTAACAACAACTCACAAAAAGGTCCCTGGATCATCTCTGCCCCGGCAGGGGAACAGTATGTAAGCATCGATAAAAATGGTCAGACCGTCATACCAAACGGCAGAATCATTACACCTGCAGGCAAAAGCATTGTAGTAGCACCCCACCCCTATGGACTCGCCTTAAGTCCAGATGGGAATACAGCAATCACTGCCAATTCCGGGACAAGCCCTCTTTCCATTACCATTATCCGGAATATTTTATCAGAATTTCCAGAAGTTCAGCAGGTACCACCCGGACCTTCTACAGATAGAGGAGTGCTGGCTTCAGTGTTCATGGGGCTGGCTGTATCCAATGACAACAGTGCGGTATATGTAGCTGGAGGTCAGGAAAATAAAATATTCATTTTTGATCTGGTTACTGGGGAGAAAAAAGGGTTCATAGATTGCTCTTTCATTTCAGAGAGTGCTGATTATTCGCATGGATATATAGGAGACCTGGTACTATCCAAAGATGGAAAAAAGATATTTGCAGTTGATCAGATCGGTTTTCGTATGGTCATTGCCGATACTGAAAAAGGAACGATTCTCCACAATGTGCCGGTAGGCAGGTATCCATTTGGGATTTGTCTGTCACCCGATGAACTAAAGGCCTATGTTGCCAATGTGGGTATGTTTCAATATAGCATGGTAAGAGGTGTAACAGGAGATAATGTGACGGAAAAAGCTTTGAAATTTCCCGCCTTCGCCTATGGCAGTAAAGAAATGCAGGAGGGTATTGACAACGACAGTATTTCCGTTCCCGGTCTGGGACAGATGAATTCCCCCGAAGCTTTTTCGGTATTCACAATTAGTCTTTCAGATTCTGAAAATCCCAGGGTAATTGCCAAAACAAAAACCGGACACCTTGTCGGGGCGCTGGTAGAGGATATCCCAGCTGTCGGGGGAGCAAGTCCTAATTCTCTGGTAGCAACCGATGACTATATCTTTGTTACAAATGGAACCAACGACAATATCTCAGTCATATCGCAGGAAAAAGATACCGTTGTTCACACCATCTTTTTAAAACCGGATGAGCGTATCAGGCAATTCAGGGGCGTTATACCTTTTGGTCTGGCTCTTTCTCCAGACTATCAACGCTTGTATGTGGCATGTTCGGGTATCAATGCTGTAGCAGTTATCGATGTTGGAAAGCTGCAGGTGATCGGGTATATCCCCACAGGATGGTTTCCAGCCAAACTAAAGGTAAGTAATGATGGACAGATGCTGATCGTTACCAATGCCAAAGGATACGGAAGTGGCCCTAATGGAGGAAAGACATTTACCCGGGGGCCGGAGGGGAGTTATATTGGTGCGCTGATGAAAGGCACAGTACAGATACTGGAAATTCCTACCGATGCTGAGTTGAATGTCATGACCGAGAAAGTCATTGCCAATAATTTTAGTTTTGAGAATGCAGGATCGCAGAAATTTGCCAATCGACAAAACAATCCTGTTCCCTTGTACCCCGGTGAGAAAAAGAGCCCCATCAGGCACATCGTTTTCATATCAAAAGAAAACAGGACCTATGATGAGGTTTTCGGACAGATTGAAAACGGGAAGGGTGATCCTGATCTTGCACGCTACGGAAGCGCGGCCAGTTTTACCAACAGTAAGCATACTGCTTCCCTGGAAAATGTCGACGTGATGGTCAATCATCTGAAACTTGCCGGCGAATTTGCGATCTCTGACAATTTCTATGTCGATTCCGATGTATCTGCAGACGGACACCGCTGGCTGGTGAATACCTATCCAAATGAGTGGACGGAAACGTGCACTGCTGCAAGTTACGGGGGGAACCGTAATTTCAGATTCGATTCAAAAGCCCCCGGTTGTTATGCAATGAACGGTGCAGCAGGTGCCATATACCCTGAAGATTATAACGAAGCAGGTTCAATGTGGGACCATCTTGAACGGAACAACATTGATTTCTTTAATTTTGGTTTCAGTATAATGTTTGAACCAGGTGTCTATGAGGAGCAATTCAAGCATGAAGGGATCAGACATTATATCAATTTCCCGCTTCCTCAACCGATTTGGGACCGGACCTCGAAACTATATCCAACGTATAACACGGCTATACCTGATCAGTTCAGGATAGATCAGTTCATGGAGGAATTTGAATCCAGGTGGATGAATGGCAAGGATAGCATGCCTGCCTTGCTGACTGTAATTATTCCCCAGGACCATGGAGCCGGCGATCGCCCCGAAGCTGGTTATCCGTACCGCGAAAGTTATATGGCGGACAATGACCTTGCAGTGGGACGTATTGTGGAATATCTTACACATACCCCATACTGGAATAACATGATGATCGTAATCACTGAGGATGACGCCCAGAATGGAGTAGACCATGTGGATGCCCACCGAAGCATATTGATGGTGATCTCTCCCTGGGTGAAAAAGAACTACATAAGCCACTATCACTACAGCTTCGGAAGTATTTTTAAAACCATCTGGAATATCCTGGGATTGCCTTATCTGAATCAGTACGATGCAGGTGCAACTGACTTTGCTGATTTTTTTACTGATACTCCGGATTTCACACCATATTCTGCCATAGCTGTGGACACACGGATTTTTAACCCACAGAAAGCCCTTGATCCATTCGATGAAAACTTCGATTGGAAAGCTCTTGAAGAGTCACCCGTTCTCGACAATCCGGAGGACATGATCAGGGAAAGCAAGGAAAAAGACGAATACAGGCTGAAAAATAGAGAGAAAGAGAAGTTTTAATATGTATGTGCTTATGGGTTTGGTCGAGGGAACACATTAAGCATAACTTTTAAATCCCGCAATATGTAAATCTTGCTGGTGAAAATACTCTCGGTGATTACCAGTCGATGATTTTCTTTCCCAATCATACTTGTTTATGTGGAAAATAGGATAAGATCGGTCTTGGAATGCCAGTTTCTTCGGGGCTAGTGTTGCCCGGTCTTGCAGGCTTCGCGAGTCCGAAGGGGGGGTGCATTACTAAGAAAAAGCCTTTACATGCTCAGCATGGATGAGGCTTTTCTTTGTAGACTATACGATTGAAATATCTAACCTAGATTTAATTAGGGATATAGTGAAAATAATACATTTGATTGAAGAATAGTCTATGCTTCAATAGTTATAAATTGTTATTTCAGAGGCAACATTTCTCAAATTTTATAACAAGCGAAAATTGGCTATCCTGCTGTTAAACATCTGAATAAGAAGCATACCATATAAAATCATACTTTTGAATAAGAAAATAGACAACAATGAAAATTATATTAGCTGCCATCCGTGATCCGACCATAATACAATTATTGTGTTCAGCATAGGAGCTGCTTTCAAGCGCATCCAGAAGCCGTACCAACATGGCATCACAAAATGCGTTGGAAGCGAGATAGCCCTGAACAGCCTGTTTCTACTGATCTGCTTCCAGGATATGCTTATGGTAATTGCCCCCTCTATGGGCGATATTGTGTATTTGGACCTTCCCGGCTTTTGTGTTAGACCGTAATTAGTCAATAATTTTAAAATATTTGTATACAGGATATACAATGCTTCGCTCATGCACTCCTATTGAACTCAGGTAATCATCGAGTAAGTTCCATCCAACAAAACCATCCCCAACTTCCGGTTCAAGGCAATAAAAAGCAACATTCGCCAGGGGTTGCGCCATATCCAGTATATATGAGCCTGCAGGAAATTCTTTAGATTCCGATGTAACAAATGCTCCCTCAAGCCGGGTCATATTATAACCCATACCTGCTTTTTGATGGTATAATTTATCTATAATAAATTCCTCTCCTGAAACTCTAATGCTTTCTTCAAGCTCGTGAACTTTTATATTGTGCATCCTGAGTTTTTCAACAATAAATTCCATATCTGTCGGGATAATATAACCCCTCGGGACATTCGCTGTTTTTGTACCTACTACCTTTGTAATTAGATCAACATCAGGAATTTTTTGTGGCGGTTCTGAATATGCAGCCGGGTCGGTTCTTCTGACACTTGTTCCTGGTATGTATTCGAATGGCAGACTTTTGTAAGCAAGAATTTCAAATTTACCCTCAGAAACATATTTTCCTTCAACAAAATTTTTCAAGTTACCTCCTGCAGCATTTTCCTTAATGGTATTAACAACATTTTTATCGGCTTCATAACAAATCTCCTGCATTTCCTTACCATGCCTGTAGCAATATTTTAGCAATTCATCTGCATAAATATACTGACTGTAGATCAACCTTTCATAAGTCTCATGACCGGGAGTTTCGACCAGGATAGCCATCCTGTTTCTGAGGGCATACCCGCTCGCCATAAATTTTGCTTCAGTAGTCCATATTACATTTTCATGTGTAAACTCGGTTGGCGGCCACTCCTTGTCCAATCCTCCATGATAAAAAACCTCTATTCTTCCGTTTTCCCTGGCTCCTTTTATTATTTCCGGAAACATTTTATAGGTTACATAATCTCTTGGTTCTTTGGATGCCGTAGCAACATTTGAACCGGCATGCACAATTGCATATCCATGTCTCGGCCTGCCCATCATGTGAGTATCATAAATCAATACAGGATCCCATTCGTTAAACACTGTTTTGTATGCCCCCTGCATATTTATTGTTTCCAGTTTCAGAGCATCCCTGTTAACATCAAATCCTGCAGCATTTTTCCGTGTACCTTGCAGTTTGGGAAGATCCCGGGATACTGATCGTGTTTCATTCCCATCAGTATTAAAGTTAGGGCAAACAAGTATGATGAGCTCATCAAGAAGATATTTTTTCTCGCCAAACAGAATATCGCGGGTAAGCATCAGAAGAGCTTCTTTACCTTCACTTTCGTTGGGATGAATCCCACCCTGTAGATATACAATAGTTTTCCCCGATTCTTTGGCTTCGCTTGCACTTGTAATTCTTGGGTTTGCCAAAACCAGAACGGGACATGTTCTTCCCCTGTCGCTGGTGAACATAGTAAAGACATGAACATTTTCGCTATTCCATCTTAACATCGCGAAATATTCCAGGATATCCTGATTGTTAGCAGTATGGGTGAAACCACTTTTCTCAGATGCCGTTTGATATTTGGCAGGCCATTCACCGTTCCAGTTATCCGGAACAGCATTACCCCAAAGGATTTCATTCTGGCTGTAGCCGGAGAGGCTCAGGAATATTATTACCGTGAAAGAAAAAACTTTTTGAAATTGATTTATCATAATTGTTACTATTAATTTGTTAAGACAATTATCTCATAAAAATGTGGCAAACATGAGATACTCCCAGCCCTCGCGAACGAAAGATCCATTATTTTAGTGACACCTAAATATTTTTAAAGGTGCATTCCCGTTGTGCGCCCCATGCAGCCATTAAAATTATAGATTTCCTCTCATTTATCCAATTTCACATTTAACTCCCCATTATTGGTGTAATTCAGTAATTTATAAAATTGCCCCTGATCGGTTCTGCGTGATCGTTTGATCTGATTAAGATTAAAGATCCTGAAATGAAAATACTGAAAAATTCTAAAAAGTATGGGGAGAAATGCCAAAGTTCACATGCCTCTCGAAGCTTTTAAGCGGAGGTTGGCTGGACTAGAAAAAAAGTCAACCAGCATTTATTGACCTTACTGCTCCCTGGATTCGCGCAAGTTGCAACTTAAATTCTGAAATTAATCCTTTTTTTTGGAATATTTTTTCTCCATCACCTGGAATGGAAGAAATCGAGTAGGAAGCAGGTGATTAATTCACCTGCTGTCCTCTCACACCACCGTACGTGCCGTTCGGCATACGGCGGTTCGTTAAATTTAAATTACAATACACAAAAGAAAGATTGAGTAACT
>Ga0114922_10003466_pt1 | contig 14680 bp, 12 predicted proteins | sample AartaG_FD_100975 | JGI IMG/M metagenome (GOLD analysis project Ga0114922, IMG submission 100975) | Deep subsurface microbial communities from Aarhus Bay to uncover new lineages of life (NeLLi) - Aarhus_00045 metaG | ecosystem: Environmental > Aquatic > Marine > Oceanic > Sediment | place...
CATTGATATCTCCTGCAGCACTGACTGATCTGCCGCTACGATCATCCGCCGCTTCGCCGTCTAATTTAAAGCCATTGCTGCCGTCTAGGCTTGAGAGCTCTATCGGACTTGGCCAGGTGCCATTGTGCCCAAATACCACATAACTTCGGCCGGCAGCACTCTTTCCTGAAGGGTCGACTCCATATGCACCAACAATTATATCTCCCACTCCATCTCCACTGATATCTCCCGCGGCACTGACTGATACGCCGCTCTGATCATCCGCCGCTTCGCCGTCTAATTTAAAGCCATTGCTGCCGTCTAGGCTTGAGAGTTCTACCGCACTTGTCCAGGTGCCATTGTGCCCAAATACCACATAACTTCGGCCGGCAGCACTCTTTCCTGAGGGGTCGGCTAAATATGCACCAACGATTAAATCTCCCACGCCATCCCCATTGATATCTCCCGCGGCACTTACTGACCAGCCGCTATAATCACCCGCCGCTTCGCCGTCTAATTTAAAGCCATCAGTGCCGTTTAAGCTTGAGAGCTCTATTATTTCTGGAAACAACGATGGTTGGCGCTTTTGAAAATTATGTAACAGATTAATATCTGATTCACCGATCTGGACTAATGTAACAGGATTGTCTGTAACTTTGGTTACCCTATCTTCTGTTAATCCGCCATTCTTTGGTGTACTTCCAAACAATGCGGTAATCGCGCTAAACGACCCTGTAGCTTTTAATGTCAAAAACGCTCCAGTTGTGGTTGCAAAAACTAATCCGGCTTTTGCCAACGTTTTCCAATTATAACCTGGTGATTTAGATTCGTCAGAAAGTTCTGAATTTTGTATCAGTAAGATACTTGCATTAGACTCAAACATATCATGCGTTCCTTATTAGTTAATGTCAGAAAATGGTTTCAAAAATAGCTTCAAAGATTATACTACCACCTTCTCCCCATTAAAAACTTTTTAACATCCAATTATTACTCACAAACGCATTAGCCAACTCTACCGATCCCTACCCTTATCCAATTCTCGTTCAAGTGCCCTCCTATGAGCGTCCCTCGCCACTTCTGCCATTCTCCTTGCCATCCTCTCATCATGCGTTTTATGCACTTCATCACCTCGGATCGCTTAGCAACCTCTACTGAAAACTCTTCTAACTTCCGATAAATATTACTCAAAATAATTCAGTGTTGCACTATGACGAAGATTGGGCATTATACGCTTTTGCGGATATAATGTGGAATGGCACTTAAAACTGCTCAAAATACGAATTGTTGAGGTGAACAATTATTAATGAAATAACTGTAAAAAAATGAGCTAAACTTAGAACTAATGTTATCATCTTAATTTGTATTGATCATGCTAAACGAAGTTAAACAGAATCAGCAAGAAATATTGGAAACGGAAAGATTAATATTAAGGCATTTTACTTTACAAGATGCAAAAAATGTCCAGCGATTAGCTGGTGATAAAGCTATTGCTGACGGTACTTGTTATATCCCGCACCCATATGAAGACGGTATGGCTGAAAAATGGATCATTGAACACCGTGCCGCTTGCGAACGAAATGAACAAGCAGTTTTTGCAATTACTACAAAACAAACCAACGATCTGACCGGTGCAGTTGGTCTTATGCTGCATAAAGAAGAGCTTCAAGCAGAATTAGGATATTGGATAGGCAAACCATATTGGGGCAAAGGTTTCGCCACTGAGGCTGCACAAACAATGATTAAATTCGGATTCGAAAAGTTTCGTTTAACGGGCATCTATGCTGACTGTTTTCAATGGAATACTACCTCAATAAAAGTAATCCAAAAAATTGGCATGGGGTTGAAAAAAAGTTTTGATAAATACATCGAAAGGAGAAATGTAATTGAACGGGTAAACCAGTACATTATAACACTTGCAAACAAACAAGGATGCTTTAGTGGATACTAATGGCCGATTACAGAATATTTTACAAAAATGTTCAAAAAAAGATTCAAATATAATCTGTTCCGCCGCAAATCTTGCTGATTTGGCTGGCTCTGAACAAATAAATACTTATGGAGAATCTTGTTTAAATCAAGGTTTATCCATGGCAGAAACTTTAAATACTCTGCAAGTTGACAACCACACTCTAGCCGCAGCAATTATTTATAGCACTATACAACATGCCAATCTTAGTTCTGAAGATGTAGGAGAACACTTAGGTGATGAAGTCGGTAGATTGATTCAATTGACTAAACAAATGGATGGCATCCCGGAATTATATCAAGCTGTTGCTCATCATGAACAGCATCATTCCAAAATAGATAATATTCGAAAAATGTTGTTGGCAATGATAAATGACGAGCGCGCAGTACTAATCAAATTGTCTGAACAACTCTATGTGCTACGTAACATTAAAACATTTGATGAAAAACAAAAAAAACAAATCGCTCAAGAAACAATGGCAATTTATGCTCCTTTAGCTAATCGTCTTGGCATAGTAAAAATCAAATGGGAATTAGAAGATCTGGCTTTCCGCTATTTACAACCACAAAAGTACAAACAAATTTCAGAGGAGCTCAAACAACGTCGCGTAGAACGTGAACAAGATGTGCAAGAAATCATTAACAAGTTATCGACGATATTACAAAATACAGGGATTAAAAATATTCAAATTAGTGGCCGTGCTAAACATATTTACAGTATTTATCGCAAAATGCAGCGCAAAAATGTAGGTTTTAACGAAATTTACGATACCATTGCGCTACGTGTTACAGTTCCTACTATTGAAGACTGCTATACAGTACTAAGTAACATTCACGCGACCTGGAAATATATACCTGAAGAATTTGATGATTATATTGCCACTCCTAAAGAAAACGATTACAGATCCATTCACACTGCAGTGACCGACGCTAATAACAAACACATAGAAATACAAATTCGTACTTATAAAATGCATGAGGAAGCTGAATTGGGAATGTCAGCACATTGGAAATACAAAGAAGAATCACAACAAAGATCTGCTTATGAAGCTAAAATAACACGGTTACGTCAAATTATGGACTGGCAAAAAGAAGTTAGCGATACTAAAAATGAATTGAATAAAATTCATAACATCTTTGACGATCACATTTATGTTTTCACTCCTGATAACGATATAATAGATTTACCAAAAGGTGCTACAGTATTGGATTTTGCTTACCATATTCACAGTGAAGTTGGACACCGTTGCAAAGGAGTAAAAGTTGACAATAAGATAGTAAATTTGACTTATCAGCCTAAAACAGGCGAACTTATTGAAATCTTAACCAGTAAACAAGCGCAACCCAGTCGTGATTGGCTTAATCCACACTTAGGGTTTTTAAAAACTCCAAGGGCCAAAGCAAAAGTTCATCATTGGTTTAAAAAACAAGACTATGAAAAACATGTTAATCTCGGCCAAGAACTACTCGATAAAAAACTTCGTCGCCATAGTTTAAAAAATATTAATATCAATAACCTTGCAAACAAATTCAATTTTAAAAATAGTGATGATTTATTCGCCGCTTTAGGATGTGGGGATATAAAAGTTGGCAGTATTGTGAATTCCACTCAACTAGAGTCAAAAACATTAACTGAAAAAACAGAAATACCAACAACAGCGCAAACTTCATCAATTAGTAGTAAATCTTCTGAAATAGAAATTCAAGGAATAGATAATTTATTAACTCATATAGCCAATTGTTGCCAACCAATTCCGGGTGATCAAATCATTGGATATATAACTCAGAATCGCGGGGTTTCTGTTCATCGCCAAGACTGTTTTAATATCCTACGTGCTAGAGAAACCAAATCTGAACGACTAATAGATGTTAATTGGGGAATTAACACTACAAACCAGTATACGAGAAATCTCGTTATTAAGGCTTTTGATCGTTATGGTTTAGTTAAGGATATCAGCAACATCATTGCTAATGAAAACACTTCAATTGTTCGCTTAAATGCTAATACCAATAAAAAAGATAGTATAGCTCGTATCGAGCTTACAATTGAAATTGTAAACTTAGCACTACTAGATCACATAGTAACCAAGATCAAACAATTATCTGATGTGTTAGAGATAAAAAGATAGCTGGTAAAATTTAATTTGACATGAAACTTTGCCAACTATATAATTCGATTGTCTTTTAAAATTATCAAGGAGGTTTCTTATGAAGAAATTTTGTCTCATTGACTGGATCGCTCTGATACTAGTTATTATCGGAGGCTTGAATTGGGGACTAATTGGGCTCTTTAACTTCAATTTAGTCGGCCTTATTTTTGGTGAAATGACAATCTTATCTAGAATTATCTATATTGTTGTCGGATTAGCTTCATTATATACAATTTATTTTCTCGCCAAAGCGGCAAAATTCTGTCGCACTGAATAATAACCAAAGAGCGATTTATTATATACTCAACCAGAATAAGTATAGTGCTTATTCTGGTTGCATTATTTCTTCAATTTCATCTATGGTCTTGGGTACATCTGAGGTCAATACTTCACAACCATTTTCAGTAATCAAAACATCATCCTCGATACGCACTCCCATACTCCGCCATTTTTGTTCAACATTTGGTACATCTGATGAGACATAAATACCAGGTTCAACGGTAAGAACCATACCAGATTCGAGTAAACGCCATTTATCATCAATTTTATACTTACCCACATCATGAGCATCTAGACCCAACCAATGGCCTATATAATGCATATAAAAAGGTTTAAATGCCTGTTTTTCCAGTAACTCATTCAATTTTCCTTTCAACAATTTTAAGGCTATTAATTTTTCAGTGATTACTCGTTCGGAAATACGTTGTAATTCTATCCACGGAACCCCTGGTCGAACGTGCTCAATAACTGCCAATTGAGTATCCAGTACAGCTTGATAAATTGCTTTTTGCTCTGTGGTAAAACGTCCATTGACAGGAAAAGTACGTGTTATATCTCCGCAATAATGTTTATAGTCAACACCCGCATCGATTAAGACTAATTCACCAGACTTAAGCTCAGCATCATTTTGAGTATAGTGTAATATACAACTATTAGCTCCACTAGCAACAATTGGTTGAAACGCTGGCATACGTCCACCTTTACGAATATACTCACGCAAAATTTCTGCCTCCAATTCATATTCCATCATGCCCGGTTTGCAAATTTTCATAGCACGAATATGTGCTATCGCAGATATTTCGGTTGCTTTACGTAATAAAGCAATTTCTTCGTTATCTTTATGTATACGCATTTCATGCGTTATTTTGCCGATATTAATAAAATCGCTAGGCAAATTAATTCCAGCTCGCTCTTTATCAGTTAACTGCTGTAACCAATAGGTAATTTGTTCATGATCCTCATGATCACCGATATTAAAATATATTTGCTCTTTATTCTTGATAAGTTCCGGTATCATGGTATTAGCCATGTTGACAGGAAAAGCTTGGTCAGCACCGTAATCTCTGCAAGCCCCTGACTGGCCTACTCTGATGCCTGTCCATATTTCCTCTTCAGGATTTTTCTCAAGATTAAAAAGAACATACTCTCCTTCTTTACGATTTGGGACGAAAACCGCTACAGCATTTGATTCTGGAAAACCAGTAAGGTAAGAAAAATTACTATCTTGCCGATTTGGATAAACAGTTTTTCTGTGGTAGCTTGGTTCTTTAGCTGCAAATACGATGGCAATACTGTTTTTACCAATTTGCTGTAATAAATGCTGCCTTCTTTTCATAAATACATTACTGATTTTCATGATATTACCTCAATTATTTTTCTGCACGTGGATCTAACTCAGTGGCTACCGGTGTCATACGTGAAACAGCCACAAATTCTTGTTGTTCTTCCACAGGGGTCCTGAATTTCCTAGTATGACTCCATAAAAAAAATAATCCTAAAATTCCCGAAACTAAAGCAAAATAAACAAACAACCCCAATGGACCTATTGTACGCATAAAACCAGGAACAAGGAGTGGACCTATTATCGAGCCAACTCCATTAACGAGTAATAATCCTTGTGTCGTAGCAACAATATCGCTAGCTTTTAAATAGTCACATACATGACTTATACTAAGTGGATATAAAGCAAAAGAAACACCACCAAAAATAAATACCAGGATTAAAAATATCGTATGCGTATAATAAGCAGTAAGCATTAATGCAAGACTTACCACTAAAGTCGCAAAACTTATTATAATCAATACCCTGCTTCGATCAAAATTATTAGATATACGTCCAACCGGATATTGTAAGAACATCGCTCCAATAATTATTACTCCCATAACCAAGGCAACATAAGACGTCGGTTGATTGAACTGTTTAACAAATAAGGGCATTAGTCCGTAAATAACAGCAGTAATCAAACCACCAGAAAAACAGCCAACAACACCTGATGGCGAAACTTTATACAATTGTCGAAAGTTCAATGGAGCAATACTTTCAAGATTTGGACAAGCTGCTCTAGTCATCGATAAAGGCACAATCGACAAAGAACATAACATAGCTATTATAGAAAATGGAATAATACTTCCAGGATTGCTAACATTTAAAAGGAATTGGCCTCCTACTAATGCAGCATAAAAAGATATCATATATAAAGATAATACCTGACCGCGCAATTTTTGCGGAGCTACGATCAATAACCAACTTTCTATCGCAATATAAAGTCCCGCTGTACAACAGCCACATATAAAACGTAACACAATCCATACCCAATTATATATGAGTAATCCTTGCAATATAGTTGCAACTGCTAGGACTGAAGCGAAAGCTGCATAAACTCGAATGTGCCCAACTCTTCGAATAAGAGTTCCGATATAAAAAGAACTAAGCACAAGACCTATATAATAACTTGTAGTAATAACTCCTATTATCCAGGCCCCACCTCCTTCCATTTGCAAACGAACAGTTAACAAAGTGGTAAGTAAGCCGCTTCCTAAAGTGAAAATAATCAGACTTAATAACGGAGCAGAAATTGATAAAATGAATTGTGACACGGCTAAGAAACCGACAAATTGGTAATCGCCACTTGTTCCGGATTATCTAAATCGGGCACTCGAATAACAATTACATTAATAGTAAAAGACTGCTTTCGTTCTTCACCTGCATTTTTGTCAGCAAACTTATAAGTAATCGATACTGGTATTCGAACTCTCCAAGCATAATGACCATTAATAATACCATCATCTAATATCGATGGTGTGCCAACTATCTCTGTAGCTATAAACAATTTTTTATTAATAACTTCATCCAGTATTCTTGAATTTTTCAGCATATTATTAAAATCCTTCCAACCACTATCAGTAAATGACTTTCTTAAATTCTCAAATACTTTTCTATAATTAGCAAAATTAAAAGTATACGCTGATGTAATAGTTTTCTTAGTCCAATCCAGCAATTTTGTAGGCTTAAGCATGGGGTTGCTCAAGGGATATAACTGAGTTACTTCACCACTATAAGTGTTGGAAGCATAAAATTTACCAGGGTCATGAGGAGTTGTAACATATAAATAACCCAAAATGCCGACTAAAATAGCGTTTAGTAATATTATTAGTAATAAAAAAGCAGCTGCGCGACGAAAATTATTTCGGTAATAATTACTGCTAAATTTATTAAGTTCGTGGTGGATTTTTTCTACTTCTGATAAATCTTTTACCATAATGTAATAAGTATAGCAGCCATGTTTAATAAATACCAAATAGCTATATTAACTCCGCGTATTAAATACCCGGAATTCTTCCAACTGCTTTTCATCAGGTTTCGTTTTCCAACGTTTGTGAAGCCAAAGATATTGTTCAGGATATTTTCTGATCCACTTCTCTAGAACACCGGTATATGCTTGAGTAACTGCGAACACGTTTCTTTTATTTAATTTAAAATCTTGACAAGATAAAACCCGCTCACAATATAAATCAAATTTTCCCCAATTACGCCTAACGCTAATTACCACAACCATCGGCACTCCAGTCTTCAAATGCAGTACTGCAACACCTTTTGGCGTCGAAGCAGGGATGTCAAAAAAGTTCACAAAGATTCCTTTTTCGCGTACATCTTGATCCGCAATGAGAGCTAAAGCACCTTTATTTCGTAATACAGCTAACCCTTTTTTATAAGCTTCTTTGGTATAAAGCAATTTGAAACCCAGATTTTTTCTTATATCAATAATAAAATTATTAAGATAAGGATTATGAAGCGGTTTCATAACAGCATGGACATTGGCGATACGTGAACAGATATAAGCGCCTATCCACTCGGCATTGGCCAGATGGCCGGTTAGTAAAATTAATCCTTTATTCTCACTAAGAGCATCTTCAATCACGCTCCAATTATGTATAGCAAAATTCTTATTAAAAAAACTCGGAGTTAATCGCCAACTCTGTAATAACTCTACTACAAAACAGGCAAAATTATAATAAACACCATTAACAATTTGACGTAATTCTCTTTTACTTAATTCAGGAAAAGCCGCTTGAAGATTTTGCTTAACCAGGTTCTTTCTATACCTAACAATATGGTTAATAAAAAATGCAAAAATCTTCGCGAAATAATAACTTAAAGAAAAAGGAATCCGGCAAAAAATTAAATAGAAGAATTTGACCAGCAAATATTCTAATTTTTTCATTAAAAAACTATTTATCTCTCACATACTCTTTAAGGTCTGAATCATCTTAGTAATTACATCTTTTGCATCGCCGAAAACCATCCTGGTTTTATCATCAAAAAACAATAAATTTTGCACACCAGCATAACCTGTACCACGGCCACGTTTGATAACAAAAATTTGTTTTGAATAATCAACATTTAAAATCGGCATTCCATAAAGCGGAGAAGTTTTATCGCTTCTGGCTGCAGGGTTAACTACATCGTTAGCACCAAGAACTATCGACACATCAGCATTTGGAAATTCGTCATTAATTTCCTCAATGTCTGAAATATAATCATAAGGAACACCAGCTTCTGCAAGTAAAACATTCATATGGCCCGGCATTCTTCCAGCTAATGGATGCACAGCAAAACGCACATTAACACCCTTTGATATTAACAATTGAGCTAATTCCCAAACTTTTTGCTGAGCTTGAGCAACTGCCATTCCATAACCTGGAGCAATAATTACACTATTAACATAACTTAAGGTAAGAGCTGCATCCTGAACATCCATAGATTTCATTTCTCCCTCAACTGCGGCACCAGCTCCAACCGCTCCAAATCTCGAGAATATAATATTAACTATAGAACGATTCATGGCCTTAGCCATTAAAAAGGTAAGCAGTGATCCCGCAGAACCAACTAAAGTACCTGCAATAATCATCGCAATATTGCCCAATAAAAATCCTTCACAAGCTACTGCCAATCCAGTGAAAGCGTTATAGAGCGAAATAACCACAGGCATATCAGCACCACCAATTGGAATAGTCATTAAAATTCCATATAAGGCACTGGAAGCAAAAAACAGAATAAACATCAACCAAGAATGAGTAATAATAAATGTAACACCTATTGCGATGGCACCAAACAAAACAACCATATTGACAATTTGTTGTAATGGAAACCAAATCCTCTTCATCCAATCGCGCAATTTAATGAAAGCAAGGATACTTCCGGTAAAAGATATACTACCAATTAATGCACCTACTAAACCAAGAACTAACGTTGGTAGAGGTAACACTATGGTTGGATGATCGATTAATCTAATCAATTCAACAGCCGCAATAGTTGCTGCAGCACCACCACCCATACCATTAAACATTGCAATCATTTCTGGTATAGCTGTAATAGGCACTTTACGGCCAGAGTACCAAGCAACTATCGCACTTAAAATAATGGCGCCAACAATTAATAATAAATTATGCAGATTCGGAAATAAAAAAGTAACCAATACAGCCACCAACATTCCGGCACCCGCCCAATAAATACCACTAACCGCAGTCTTTGGCGAACTCATGCGTTTTAAGCCAAAAATAAATAATATTGCGGCAGCAAAATATGCAATTTGAATAATAAGAGAATAAGTATGCATCGTCATTCACCCTTGCTCGATTTAAACATTTCCAACATACGAACTGTTACCACATAACCTCCAACAGCATTCCCGGCTGCTAAAAAGACAGAAATAAAACCGATAACCTGCCCTATTAATGTGGTTGCATGACCCAGTACAATTATTGCACCAACTAAAACCAGGCCGTGTATGAAATTCGAACCTGACATTAATGGAGTATGTAAAATTACTGGGACGCGGCCAATAATTTCATATCCAGTAAACGCGGCTAAAGTAAAAATATAAATTGCTGTAAACCAATCAATCGCCATTAGTTACCCCTCCACAAGTTTTTTTAATGCATCATGAACAACATTACCATCACGAGTAGCTACGCTACCAGAGATAACCTCATCCTCCCAATCTAAATTAATTTCACCATCTTTAATCATAGGAGTGATAAAATTAAGTACGTTCTTAGCAAACATTTCACTAGTATTAATTGCCAGAGAACTTGCAATATTTTCTGTTCCTACTACCACCACACCATTATGTTCAATTTGCTGTCCTGCTTTTGATAATTCACAGTTACCACCCATTTCAGCCATAGTATCAACAATTACTGAACCAGGTTTCATTTTTTCTACCATAGCATTAGAAATAATTTTTGGCGCTGGTTTTCCCGGTACACCAGCTGTAGCAATAACAATATCACTCTCGGCAATATGTTTTGCTAACATTTCTTGCTGCTTCTGCTTTTCTTCGGCAGTTAATTCTCTAGCATAACCACCCTCGCCTACGGCTTTAATTTCCATCTCTACGAACTTGGCTCCTAGTGACTCAACTTCCTGTTTAGTTTCTGGGCGCACATCATAAGCCGACACTCTTGCTCCTAAGCGTTTTGCAGTGGCTATAGCCTGTAAACCCGCAACACCTGCACCAATAATCAATACACTAGCAGGCCGCATAGTTCCAGCTGCTGTAGACGACATAGGCAAGAAAAACTTAGCACTATTTGCTGCAATTAACACAGCTTTATAACCTATCGCAGTTGCTTGTGATGAAAGTATATCCATGCTTTGAGCTCTAGAAATACGTGGAACCATTTCTAAAGCAAATGAAGTGATCTTTCTCTCACATAACTTCTTAAGTATTGCTGGTCTCGTATGTGGATATAATGTTGATATTAAAATAGCTCCATCTTTCATATAACTTATTTCTTCATCGGTAGGCGGTTGGACTTTTACTACCACATCACCTGCAGCATATAATTCCTGTACATTTTCAACTACATCAATATCTTTAAATGCCGAATCTGCAATATACATATTAACGCCCAAATCACGCTGAATTTTAACCTTAATACCCGATTTAGATAATTTATCAGCTACTGCGGGAACCATTGCTACACGATCTTCACCTGATTTAATCTCTTTTGGAGTTATAATTGTTGTTGGCATTATATCGTTCTCCTCAACTTCATAAATGCGCGTATTGTACCAAAGATATTTACTTTGTAAAGTTTATATTTTACTACAAAAATTTTTTTATTTACCCCATAGTATAATACTAATAGGTATAGAGGGACTTTCTACGTGGTAAAGATTATCTTCACTTTACTGATAACTTAAGCTGTTTAACAGCGGAGTCTGTTCATCAATGTATTGCGTCTCTCTATGCCCGCGATGACGCAAACCATTTACATCAGATTGAGGCTCGTTCACTTTATAGCTATTTTCGTATCTTCTATAATTATCTAGCAATAGATTCTTAATAAATTCATGTGGCATGCTCTCAGCAAAAGTTTTATATAATTGCATTATCCTTTCTTCATGAGTAATATCAGAAGTTACCCTTCTTAGGGTATCAGCTTTACTTCTATATTCTTTTGCTTTATCAGACCAAATTTGCTTATAAATAGGGTTCTGTTTAGTTTTGTCCGCCGCTGTTTGAAATACTACAGTAGCTATGTCATAATGCTCTGCAAGCATTTCCCTTTGGTCATCTGCAGATGCTAGCTTTTCTAGTGTCCGTATTGCATGATCTAATAAACTAAAATATATTGGGTCTAAATCATAAAATTGGTACAAAAAGTCCGCTGCGTAAAAAATAGCCTCAATATAACATTGTTGATGTTCCACATTATCATCTATCTGAACCTTATAATATAAATTCAAAATCAACATCCAGCAATTTATAATCAATTGTTCAGCAGAAGTACCTATACCATCATCAATTTTTTTAGGAATAATATTATTGTCAGTTCTCATGTCTATGATATTCCTAATGGTGAAAGGGATGAATCACCACCTACTTCTTGATCCAATTGCGGCTTTATTGCTTGGACATGATGATAAATATCATTAAATTGTTGGTATTGAACGAAACTTATTCTTAATCCTGCTATTAACTTATCAGTATCATTAATTAAAGCTTGTAACTGTTCAATAACCTGTTGTTTCGTTTTATTTTGCCTTGTAATTTCTTGCTCCAATTCATCCCATTGCTTTGATAAGTTTGTTAACTCCGTCTTAACTTCTTCCTCCATACCAATACCTACTGTTATAGGTTGGCTACCAATACGTTTAGTTTCTGATCTTATGAAAGCTAGTTTTCCATCATCTTGTCTGATATTTTCATTTAATTCTTTTAATTGTTGATGGTAGTTATCAATTTCACTAGCAAGCTTGCTTAATTTCCACATTTGAACTGATGTACTACTTTTTAATTTTTCGAGCTCACTTCTCAGTTCTGTACTTTGATTATCCATCTTTCTTAAAAGTCTAGCTATAAACATACTGTGAATAATATATTGAGAAGAAATAAGGATAGGTATTACAAATATATTCATTACATTTATAGAATCCCAAGTATCATCATTATTCCTTCGACTTGCAACAGCATTAATTCCTATGCTAATAACACCTAGTGTCACTTGAACTACTGTATTGATTGCTGCATATATATAACTCTGTCTCGTATTTCCATTCACTGCATTTATACGTGCAAGTAAACTTTCTACTTCTTCCCCTGTTATTTCTAACCTACGCAATAATTCTTCTGTATTATCCGTACCAACCCAGCTGTGCATATCTGCTAGTACTTCGGAACAATATTGTCTCTGTTCGTTTATATCACTTGCTGTCTCAAAATTTTTAAATATCGAATAAGCACTACCTCCAGCAACCGCAGTTAAGTTACCAGCGGTTGCAACAGATGAAGAGGCTTTTGTAGCTGCCAAATCAACGGCAACACCTGCACCTGTAGCAAAAAAACTAAGGTTTTTAAATAGCTTAAAAATGGTATGTCTCACTCTGCACCCTACTCTCTACGTTTATTATTAGTCAATTTTAGCACTAACTTTCAATCTCTATTATATTAAACGTACACTAAAATAAAAACATTTTCCCTTTGCTGTTCAGAATTGTCAAAAACTGTTGAGTAGGAGTATTCTTAAGCGATTATGTTATAATTAAATGTGGAGTAAACAAATATTAGATGATATTAACTTGGTAACTGTTCAAAAGCGGTTCTTAAAATGTTAATAAAACTAGGAGAAAAATATGTTTCAATCATCTATAGCAAATATCTTATCAAGATTAGATACTGAATCCATCGAGAAATCTGAATTTTCAAATTACAGTTGGAGGAAATGGGCGAAAGTCGGATCGATCTTTGCAATAACGACAGGTGCATTTTTAGCATTAAAAGCCACCGGGTCATTTAGCATGATCTCTGCATTGTTTGGAAGCACACCAAAGAGCGATGAATTGACGGAGAATGGGATAGCCAAGATAACAGATGATTCTGCGGCATCAGGTCAGGTTGGTGTATTAAGTATAAGCCCGCATAAACAAACTATACAGCCAATACATCATGATGAAGGTCTAGGTACTTCAATGGAAAATACTCGCGAGTCTGTTGGATTAACTGAGGTTAAGGAATTGCCATTACATAATTTTAAGAAACGTCAACCATCGCTATTTCCAGAAGTAATTGAGTTATCGAGTCTTGACGGCACAAACGGCTTTAAATTGGACGGCGAGGCGGTGGATGATTGGAGCGGCTATTCAGTCAGTGCTGCAGGAGATATCAATGGAGATGGCGTAGCAGATTTAATCGTTGGGGCATATTGGGCTGACCCCTCAGGACGGAGTTGGGCAGGCCGAAGTTATGTGGTATTTGGCCACAGTGGCACTTGGACTAGTCCTATAGAGCTCTCCAGCCTTGACGGCAGCAATGGCTTTAAATTGGACGGCGAGGCGGCGGATGATTATAGCGGCTATTCAGTCAGTGCTGCAGGAGATATCAATGGAGATGGCGTAGCAGATTTAATCGTTGGTGCACTTGGTGCCAACCCCTCGGGACGGAGTTGGGCAGGCCGAAGTTATGTGGTATTTGGCCACAGTGGCACCTGGACAAGTCCGATAGAACTCTCCAGCCTAAACGGCAGCAATGGCTTTAAATTGGACGGCGAGGCGGCAAGTGATTGGAGCGGTGGATCAGTCAGTGCTGCAGGAGATATCGATGGAGATGATGTAGCAGATTTAATCGTTGGGGCATATTGGGCCAACCCCTCAGGACGGAATCAAGCCGGCCGAAGTTATGTAGTATTCGGCCACAACGGCACTTGGCCAGGTCCGATGGGGCTCTCAAGCCTAGACGGCAGCAATGGCTTTAAATTAGACGGCGAAGCGGAGGGTGATTTGAGCGGCGTATCAGTAAGTGC
>Ga0114922_10003467_pt1 | contig 14676 bp, 10 predicted proteins | sample AartaG_FD_100975 | JGI IMG/M metagenome (GOLD analysis project Ga0114922, IMG submission 100975) | Deep subsurface microbial communities from Aarhus Bay to uncover new lineages of life (NeLLi) - Aarhus_00045 metaG | ecosystem: Environmental > Aquatic > Marine > Oceanic > Sediment | place...
GAGCGTGTGTGAGAAGCGGGACGAAAAACCGAGCCGCGACCGTGAGGGAGCGGTTTTCCGCGGATGATACCGCACCGCTTCCTTACGGGCGCGGCTCGGATAAGACTTCTCACACACGCTCTTGGAGCGACGTCAGCGGGCCAGGCAGTGCATGGGAGAAAACGGCATGAACATCCTGATCGTCGGAGGTGGTGGGCGTGAACACGCGATTGTCGATGCGGTGGCCAGGTCTCCGGGCGCCGGGCGCATCGTCTGTGCCCCGGGGAACGCGGGCACGGCCACACTCGCCGAGAACGTCGCGGTCGACGTGATGGATTTCGATGCGTTGGTGTCGCTGGCTCGTAAGCGTTCGTGCGACCTGACCATCGTGGGGCCGGAAGCGCCGCTCTGCGCCGGCATCGTTGATCGATTTCAGCAGGAGGGTCTGCGCATTTTCGGACCGACGGCCGCCGCTGCCCGGATCGAAGGTGACAAGGCCTACGCCAAGCGGCTGATGCGTGCGGTGGACGTTCCCACGGGTGAGGCCAGGGTGTTCACTGAGTTCAAGGATGCCAAGGCCTACGTGGCGACGCGCGAGACCGGGCTGGTGGTCAAGGCTGCCGGGTTGGCCGCCGGTAAGGGCGTGACCGTCTGCGACGACCCGGCCGAGGCCATCGCCGCTCTTGAGAGGACGATGGTCGATCGAGCGTTCGGCGAGGCGGGCGATCGGGTCGTGGTCGAGGAGAAGCTCAACGGGGTCGAGCTGTCGATCTTCGCACTGGTCGAGGGGCGGACATTGTACGTGCTGGACAGCGCCCAGGACCACAAGCCGATCGGGGAAGGCGACACCGGTCCCAACACCGGCGGCATGGGCGCGTACAGCCCCGCGCCGTTTGCGACGCCCGAAGTCTTTGCCGTAGTCGAACGTGACATCCTCACGCCGATCGTGGACCTGATGCAAAAGGAGGGCACGGCCTACAGCGGTGTGCTGTACGCCGGTCTGATGGTGACGCCGGCGGGTCCGAAGGTGCTGGAGTTCAACTGCCGCTTCGGCGACCCGGAGAGCCAGGCCGTCCTGCCACGCATCAGATCCGGTTTTCTGGAGGCGATCGAGGCGGTCGTTGACGGCCGCCTGGCCGACATCGAGCTTGGCTGGGATGACCGACCGGCGGTGAGCGTGGTGATGGCGTCGCAGGGGTATCCCGGCTCGTACGAGAAGGGCAAGGTCATCGAGGGATTGGACGCCATCGTAGAAATGCCTGACGTGACGGTGTTCCACAGCGGCACTAAAAGGCTGGAGCATCTGGTGACGACCAACGGCGGGCGGGTGCTGGTCGTGACGGCTCTGGGCGACGATCTGGCACACGCCCAGCGGCGGGCGTATGAGGCGGTCGATAAGATACGGTTTGAGAACGCGTACTATCGGCGAGATATCGGGAGCAAGGCGATTCGTTCGTGAAGCGTCGTTCGTGAAGCGTGAAGCGTCGTTTGTGAAACGTGAAGCATCGTTCGTGACGCGTGAAGCGTGGTAGTGGTAGGGCAGGACGAGCGCAGCGAGACCTGCCGCGACCATCTTCACGAGATACGCTTCACGCCCGGGCGGTGGGCTTGCATAGCCTCTCCCCTTTCGGGTAGGATTTTCGTCCCGGCGATTTGGCCCGTAGTTCAATTGGTAGAACGCCTGACTCTGGATCAGGAGGTTCCAGGTTCGAGTCCTGGCGGGCCAGTGCGTAAACCTTTGCCAACAAAGGGGTTACGCTTACCCCTTCGGTCCCACGTAATCGACCGCGCAAGCGATGCTTCGCTGTGCTGACAAGACCCTACGTGGGACAGGCTTTTCAGCCTGTCCTCTGACCGACTGGAGAGTCGGTCCCACAGGTTACGTAGGTCAATATCCCCTGTTCTTCCGCCACACTCATCTTCACCCGGAAGTTGTGCAGCGTCTTCCGACACACGTGGGTTCCGCCCGCCGCTGAGGCGTGCAGAGCACGCCCTACCAGACTGTCCCGATCCGAGCAAGGATGCAGACAGCAAGCATGCTCACGCCGGCGTGAGCACAGCACCCGGCGCCCGGTACCTCCAGCCCCGCTCAATCTCTCCATTACAACTCAAGGAACACACGAAGGGCATTCATGAACCCATCTCGTAATTCCTCTTCCAGTCTTCCTACCGCGGGGCCAAGAGAGGAAGGCGGAGCGAAGGTGATATAGTTGAGGGCGACAAAAGAAGTTTTTTGGTAACCGTTCACGGGGTCAAACCCCTGAAAAACAAGGGTCTTCTTCGATGGCAAGGCGAGAAAAACTCAGAAATCGCTGTGTCGCTCCCCGCAAAACGTGGTTTTTGGGGTGTTATCGCCGATTTTACCCCGTGAACGGTTACGCGGGTCTCAAGATCGCTTTTCGGTCAACAACGATTCTCACGGGAGTGCAGCATGCTCGGCGTCGCTCCAGGAGGAACGCAAACACGATTGATTCCGTGAACGCTGTAACAGTCCTGACGATGAGGTGGTGACTCCACATGAACATAACTATAAACGGCAGTCCCAGACAGACAACAACCAATGCTCCTGGGGCCCCAAAGACCGATTCACTACAGATGAGTGCCAAAGGGATGGCGCAAGCCGGGGCAAGAACCAAGCCAATCAAAACTGCTCCAGATCCGTGCATAATGTCCCACAGCCTCTCCGACCTTGGTTCTGCGCCCTTAAATACTGACTCCTTAGTGTTCGTGTGCTAAAGGACATTGACGAGAATCCACGCACCTTGCCGTGTCAATTGCTTCTGCAGATCAGTTTTCCGCAGTGGTGGAGTCTGGTTAAGGTTGTCCGCCGACAAAAGCTCCTTTTGGCCGAGAACCTCGAGCAATCCGATATCAACCGCAGATATAACCGCGTTTCTCAGGTCAACAGCAAGGCAACGTGGGTAAACCAGTTGTTGAAGTACGTGATGCAGCAGGTGCATGAAATACCCGAGAACCCGGAACCGAGAGTGCACGCAAGAACTTTGGCTGTGGCGTGTTCGGTCCCAGACCAGCTATTGAAAGTACCAGGTTTCAGCAGCTCACAATAGAGAAGGAATAGGGCGAAGAAACTCAGCCCCGGTACGAGATAACGTAAATAGCGTCTGCCTTCACTCATTGTCAGCCCGGTTTGCTACGCACATCGAATGCTCCGAGATCAAACAGTCGACAAAGCGATTTCGAACCGGCCGACTCGAATCGGGGCGTGGATGCCGCCGCAGAGAACCACTTGCCTAATCGCCTTCATTCTGTTGAGAACTCGGCGATTGGGGTCTCGGCAAGTCTATCAGGAACTTGACCAGTTCCGTGTGAAAGCGATCCGGATCGTCCAAGTAACATGGGTGGCGAGCGTTTGGGATGATCAACTTCTTGGATTTGGGGATTTCCTTGGCCAGCACATCCGCGTATTTGAGCGGGACCACTGTATCCTTTTCGCCCCAGACGATCAAGGTCGGCACGGTGATGCGAGAGAGTTTGTCGCGGTAGTCGTTGATGGCCACCGGCGCGACCGGCACGAAACCGGCGACCTTGTCCGACTCGGACGTGACCAACGGAAAAGCGAAGCGCCCACTCATCGACGGCGATACGATCACCGGTTTGCCGTGGCATAGCTTGGGCAGCAGTTGTGACAGAAGGCGGTCGCTGGGAATCGACGACTTCGGCGATCGACCGTAACCGGGCAGATCCACGGCCAGCGCCTGGTAACCGGCCTTTGCCAGATGCTCCAGCGTGCCGGTTTCCCGCCACGTCTTCGACGAGAAGCGAGCACCGTGAAGAAGCACCACGGGCCGACCGTCTGCCCGACCGGCGGCCAGGTAATGAACTGATGTGCCTTCGATTTTGATGTCCCGGGTTTCCACGGCGACATCGTCCTGCTCCGCCGTCGGTTTGACCGGCGGCGCCGCGTCCTGGGCCGCAACGGCATACGCTACCACTGCCGCCGCCACCATGCTCCTGCCTGCTGATTTGATTACACCGTTCATACGCGGTCGTGCCCCCGACGCTACAGACTCAGGACCTTCGGGGGTTCTTCATCCGGCTGGCGGTCGACGGAGACGCTTTCGATGGGTTGCTCCTTGATCGGTCCGGCTTCGATCGACTGCTCTTTGGTCACGGCAGTATCGACCGATGCGGCGTTTAGCACAACCTCTTCGGTCGGGCGCCAGCCGCGTGGTTTGCGGGTTTGCAGATCGGCCAGCCTGGCACCTTCTGCCACATGCTCGAGCAACTGTGTGATTCGCTCGGCCATATTCTCGATGGATACGCGTTCATCCACGAAGCCGCGATGCAGCAGCCAGGTGCCGTGCTGGAAGTCGCGGGCCACCTTGCGCTGCTGGAACTGCTCGACTACCCGCTTGCCGGAGAAACCGATGTTGGCCGAGCCCTGCACGACGATCATGTAGTCGCCTCGCAGCCCATAGCTGATGGCCGTGCCGCCCAGCGTCGGGTCGCAGATAATCGAGATGTGCGGCACGCCCGCCTCTTCCATCTCATTCAGGGCGTGCTGAGCTTTGGGGATGTTGCGGTGCATGGAGGGCGTGCCTTCCTGCATGCGTGCGCCGCCGCCCATGGCCACGGAGATCAGAGGCGTTCGCGTCGTAAGCGCGTGATGGGCGGCATGGCGGAACTTCTCGCTGATCTCGTCGCAAAGGCTGCTTCCGACCAGGCCGAAGTTGTTGATCGCCAACACCGCGTCGAAGCCGGCAATCTTGGCCGTCCCGGTGATCAGACCCGACTCAAGCCCGGTGCTCTTGATCCCGCGGGCCAGCGCCTCCTGGTACTGGGGGAACTGAAGTTGATCGACCGAGCAATGGAGAATCGTCTCCTCGAATTCTCGAAACGAGCCCTCATCAGCAAGCCAACGGATCCAATCCACCGGGTGCTGCCGCCGGTATGGGCTTACCCCGCCGTTGGGGTGGAGCGATCTGGCCCCGTCCACATTGCCGTAGCGCCGTTCCAGTACGTATTCGTGCATCAGCGCCCACTGGGTCGCACTCAGCGCGTCGGCGTCGCGCCCGATTGCTTCACTCAAATAGCGCGTGTCCACCTTCTGGACGGCATGGATGATCCGCGCCACCTCCAGCCGATCGTTCGCCTGCCCGGCCAAGGCAGCTTCGTCCGGCGTATCGCCGTTGCTTTGGGCGATCTTTCGATTACGGTCGGCGATGTAGTCGGCCAGCACCTGCTTCAATTCGGTGAATTCCCGGTCTTGCCTCGCTGCCAGCTTGGCAAGCTCGTCGGAGCTGCGTTGCTCACCTGCTGACTCTCCCCAGACGCCCATGGCAAAGAACTTCTCCCGCCGGATGCGCTCGACCTGGTCCCGTGGCAGATCCAGAAGCTGCCGCAGGTTTCGCGTTACCGCATCTTTGCCCTTATTCAACAGCTCCTGGGGGTAACGATGACCGGGGTGCAGCCCCTCTTCGATCACCTCGTCCACCGTGCCCTGACGTACGGCGTCGGCTGAGGTGAGGCATAGACCCTCCGCAGCCGCACGGATTGACTCCGGGCTGCGATTGCGAAACAGAATCGACGCACATCCGCCCGGGCTGATCACCATGTACGTGGCGTACTGATTCATGATCGTCCGGTTCGTCGGCGTGATGGCAATCGCCCCACCGCTGGCGCCCAGGCTGATGATGTACGACAGGTTCGGCACCTTCAGCGACGTGGTCTTATGGATCACCTCGTTAATGGCGAACGCCTGGCCCTCCTCCTCCGAATACTCGGACGGGTCTGCCCCTGGAGTGTCGACAAAGACCACCACCGGCCAGCCGCGTCGATCGGCAAGGTCCATGAAGTACACGGCCTTGCGGTATCCGTCAGGGTACCCCATACCCTGGTTCCATCGCTGGTACTCGGAAACCGACAGCTTGAGCAGTTCGTCCCGCCGTGAGGAAGGCCCGGTCTGCTGTCCGATAACGATGACGTCGATCGGGCGGCCGTCGATCTCGATCTTGGCCTGCCCGGCGACGATCAGATGATCGCCGCGAACATCCGGATTGTAGTACAGGCGAACGTCGCGAAAGATGTGTCCGATATAGTCGAGCGATTTGGGGCGCAGGGGATGCCCCGAGAGAACAAACGTGTCGTAGGCGCTGAGATCAGGATAAAGCTCGCGCTCACAGGCCGCCAAGCGGGCCCGCATCTGGGCGTATTCCTGGCTGTGTTCGGGCAATGTCGCGAGCTGCTCGTCGAGGGCGTGGATCTCGGTTTCAAACGGCAGGATGAATGCCACTCGCAAGCTCCGTCACGAAAACTTCTGAACAAACGAGTGTACCACAAACGGGCCTGGTGTGACCAGTGATCAGCGAACCCCTCTGAGGTCGACGTTGGCACGAGAATCCCTTCTGGCACCCTGACGCACGTGGTGGTGAGTGGAGTCGAGAACGGATTCTCGACCCAGCGACAATTCTCGATCCAGCGATGTTCGCTGGCCTATATGATTGCGATGCTCGGGCACGACCTCATTTTCCGCGAGCTACAGCCTCACACGCAGATGTTAAGCAAAAACGTCGAAAAGGTTGCGTCACCTGGGCCGCCACCGATTCCTTTCGTGGGGGTATAAGGGTTGGGAGTCTACATCGTCTGTAAGCGATGGGTTCTGGGGCTGAAAGGTGGTGGCAGATATGAATCGCCGGCATACCCGGACCGGAAGGGTCCATATCGGGTTGGCTTGTCACGTTTTGCTGGTCGGGTCTGTGGCCTGGGTGTCCTCGGCGGTAGCGCAAGAGGCGGAGCAACCTGAACCGCCGGCGCGCCAACCATCGGTACAGAGCCAGGAGCCCGGTATACCCCCGTTCGAGTTCGACGATTGGGGGCGACCGCTATCCCCGCAGTTGCAGCGTGATTTTGCCCGGCCCGACCCTCGTCTGCCGTGGGGATACCGGCAATACAGCCAACCCCACAGCCAATCGTTCGACCCAACCCGCGGCTATCCGTATCCTGATGACCGCTATGACCGGCATTCCTGGCAGCGACCCCCGGAACACAGCTACGACTACGGGTATGGCAACTATTACCGGTATTACCCGCCGCGCGATGGGTACGGTGATCCGTACGCCTTCATCTATGAGGAAGCATATCGGCGGGGCGTGGACGACGGACGGCGGTTCGAGCAGTTCGAGCGCCAGGCGGAATTGGGCCTGGCATCATATCTTCAGGCAATGGAAAACGGCTTGAGGGCCTTTGGCAGGCATGCCTATTCCGGCGCGGCCCGGTCATTCATCCTGGCGGCCAGGCTGAATCAGGGCGACGCCGCCAGCCGGATTCACGCCGCCCATGCCATGTTCGCGCTGGGCCGATATCACGAGGCTATTCCGTTTCTCCGCCGCGCCTTCGAGTTGCAGCCGAGAATCGCCCAACTGCCGCTCGACATGCGCGACGACTACAGCGAGCGTAAGGACTTCACCAACCGACTGAACAGCCTGACGCAGGCGGCCGGGGCAAGCCCCAAGGACGCGGATTTGTGGTTCCTGCTGGGCTACTGCCACATGTACAGTGGAAGCCCTGCAGAGGCGTACCGCGCCCTGAAGACGGCGGCGGAGCTCCGCCGCGAAGACAGACTCATCCAGGCGTTGCTCGAGGTGGCCAAGCTGTCGGCACCAGTCTCGCCTGCGGAGCGAAAGTAGCCGGCCTGACCCATAACTGCCGGCAATTGTCATCACTCCTCACTCCTCCCGTACGTACAATCGCCTACCCGTCCGATGATCGGGTGGGTGATTGTCTTGCCCCGCCGATGCCGTTCTATATTTCGCGCCCGCCGGGGGCATTTCGCCCTCGAACAATTCCCACCAGCCGTTACAATGCCGCTGATCATGGTGGCACAACTGCACAGCGCGACGTTTCTGGGCATCGAGGGCATCCGGGTGGATGTCGAGGTAGACGTAGCCCGGCAGGGATTTGCCACGGAGAAAACGGTCATCGGTGGGCGTGACCGCTCCTGAGGAATGATACCGGTCGGGGTGCTTGCAATCTTTGATAAGGTTTGGTAATATTGCCTCGAGAGCGAAAGAGGGCGAAGGCCTTTGGAGATTACTTGACTGTAAGCCCGGCGGCAGCCTTGCTCGGCGTGTCGCCCTCTACGCTTCGGAATTGGGACCGCGAGGGTAAGCTCAAAGCGCGGAGACATCCGATCAATGGATACCGTCTCTACAAAAAAGCGGAACTCGAAAAACTCCTGCGGCAAGCCGAGGAAGGGAATGAGCTCGAATAACAACAGGAAGTTGCGGCGTCTTGGACCGTACGCGCTGAATCGGGTGCACCAAGCAGACTGTGCGGCGGCCCTGAGAGACTTGCCGCCCAACTGTATCGATGTGGTGGTCACGTCCCCGCCGTATTGGGGGCAACGTGGTGCAACAGGGTTGGGGTCGGAAGAAGATCCGCGCGATTACGTGGCTAATCTGGTACGGATACTGGCACAAGTGATGCGCTGCCTGAAACCGCCCGGTACACTTTGGCTGAACGTGGGCGATTCGTACAACACGCCGATCAACTGGCGAGAGCGGGACTACAACTACAGCACACTCGGCAAGGATGGGGTCGGACTGGAACCCACCAATTCCGCCTACACAAAGAACCGCGGCCGCCGGCGAGCCTTCATAGACAAGCAAGTCGGATGGCTACGATATGGAAACTTGCTTGCCGTACCCTGGCGCGTGGTGATGGGCTTGACGGACATGGGTTTTCTCTTTCGCGGCGAGGTGATTTGGGAGAAGTCGCGCCCGTTGCCGGAGGGAGTCTGTCGCAGGCCGCATCGCCGACACGAAGGCATCTACATCATTGCCAAGGACGAGCGGCATTCGTTCAGAAAGAAGCCTCCCGTCAGTTCGGTGTGGAAACTTGTCCAGGCGCCTAATGACACGCGGCATTGTTCGACGTTTCCGGTGGACCTCCCGCGACAATGTATCGAGGCGGCAGCGATTGACGAACGGGGAGTGGTTCTTGACCCGTTCATGGGGAGCGGGACCACGGGTGAAGCGGCTGCCATGCTTGGGCACGACTTTCTCGGTTTTGAGCTTGATCCCTCGTATTGTGAACTTGCCAACGCCCGTATCGCCAAACAGACGGAGCAACTACTCCCCTTCGCGTAGCGGCGAGGCTACGATTTGAGTGCTCGCGCAATCGTGTCCCGCGCAAACTGGTCGGGCTGTCGGGACAGTTCCAGGGTATAAATTCGCTTTCCGGATGGCGTCGTTGGCACACTCGGAATTGTTCGACAGTTGGCGCTGTAGCAATTGTCGAACTCTCCGTGCTGCTCGATGTACTTGCGTTTCTCGCTTGGTTCTGTGGGAGACCCGAACTCGCCTTTGTTGACCAGATTCCCGTGCGGGGGAGGGAACGATTTCACGTCCAGAGTCCATAAGGGTGACCAATGTCCTTTCGCCATCATCGCCCGGCTGCATGGCACATCATCGGATACGCGCTCCGCCAAGCTTGCTTTCACATGAACCCCACCGAATATTCGCCATGGCGCGCCCGACTCCTTCCGATAGAGAGCGATATCGAGTTTGTCGCTCCCGACGGCGGTACTCAGTCCCATTTCGTCCAATGCCGTTCTCTTTCGCTCTCGGCTGATCAGAGGCAAGATTCGGATGTTGTGCGGTGCGAAGACTGGCGCGTACAGGGACTCCAGGGTCAGTTCGAGAGCATCTCCAGACGCCCGAACCCAGCTTTGCTTTGGATCCTGTGGGCGGTGTTTCTTGAAGATCTCGCAGTAGACCCGGTAGACCACGTGGTGCCAGAGGTCACTGGGATTGGCGTTTCTCGAGCGGTTCAGCACGTACAGGTAGGCATCGCGAATTGTCTCGCGGTTCTTTGTCTTCGGTTGCGCCAGGCCATTCTCCAGAATGTTTCGCGTCCGCGTATAGCCCGTCGTTGTGACGCCGGGCAGGTCGATCTGAACCTTGATTCCGTTGACCTCTGTTCTCAGGCGCACGGTCCGCCGCCATAGGTTGCTGCGCAATCGCGGGCTCACGATCCCCGAATCAATCCCCCGCTGTTTCGTGCGGGAGGTACCGCAGAGGGTACCCGCGTAGCGGTGGGAGGATTGTACGGGGGCGAGGCCGTCCCGGCCACCCCCGCATTGCGGCGTTTCGATGTTTCGGCCCTGGGGGATTGCTCGAACGAGTTGGCACCTTCCCCTCTCGAACATTTCCCTACCGCTCGTTACAATGCCGCGTGTCGTGGTAGCCAGACTGCACAGCGCGACGTTTCTGGGCATCGTGGCCATCCGGGTGGGCGATTGTTCTGCGCCGGTGATATGGGCGCTGCGCGGCGTGTGAAAGCGCAGCAGGGACGGGCTCGCGACTGGTGCGCCCCTGGGCCTAGCTGCGGCAGTACCGCCGGTGATGTTGAGTCTGGACGGTCGCGGCGGGCGGGGATATACAGTAATCCAATGTCGAACGCTCGGGCAGCCTCGCACGATTCATTGCTCACGGATCTGACCGACCCTCAGTTGGAGGCGGTTACGCACGTTGACGGGCCTTTGCTCGTCCTGGCGGGCGCCGGTAGCGGCAAGACGCGGGTGATCACGCGGCGGGCGGCGTATCTGGCCAGTATAGCGACCCGGCCCCGGCATGTCCTGGCCATAACGTTTACCAACAAGGCCGCCCAGGAAATGCGCAACCGGATCGAGGCGTTGGGGGTGGGGCAAGGTCTGACGGCGTGCACTTTTCACGCGTTTTGCGCCAGGACGCTCCGCATTCACTGCGGGCAAGCGGGGATCGAGCCCAACTTCACGATTCTCGACCGGGACGACCGGCGCAAGGTCATCAAGGAAGCGATCGAGAATTGCGAACTGTCGGCGACGAACTGGTCACCGGCCCGCATCGACGCGGCGATCGGGCGGGCCAAAAACGCGCTGGAGACCGTGGACGATTTCGAGGACCAGGATCGAGGCTGGCAATACCGCACCATCGGACGGATCTACCGCGCGTACGAAATCCTGCTGGATCAGTACAACGCGCTGGATTTCGACGATCTGCTCATGCGGGTCGCGCTACTCCTGCGCCGTGACGAACGCTTGAGGGATGAACTTGAAGACCGCTATCGCTATGTCTTGATCGACGAGTACCAGGACACCAACGCCGCCCAGTACGAAATCGCTCGGCTCCTGACCAAGGGCCAGCGAAACCTCTGCGCCACCGGCGATCCGGACCAATCGATCTACGGCTGGCGCGGCGCGGACATCGGCAACATTCTTTCCTTTGAACGAGACTATCCCGACGCCCGCGTGGTCCGTCTGGAACAGAACTACCGCTCAACAAAACGGATTCTGTCGGCAGCAGGTTCGCTGATCGCCGCCAACACGAACCGTAAGGACAAGATGCTGTGGACCGAGAATAGGGACGGCGTCGTGGTTCGCGTGGTCGAGTGCGAAAGCGGAGACGGCGAAGCGAACTGGATTGCGGAGGACATCGCCGTTCAATTGGCTAAAGACACGTCGTCGCGCGACGTGGCCGTCTTCTACCGGATCAACGCCCAAAGCCGCGCCCTCGAGGAAGCCCTGCTTCGACACGGCATCGCGTATCAAATCACACGAGGGCTGGAGTTCTACGCGCGGAAGGAGATCAAAGACGTCCTGGCCTACTTGAACGTCCTTCTCAACCCGTCGGATGAAGTGTCGCTTCTGAGGATCATCAACACGCCGACGCGCGGGATCGGGGCCGTCACCGTGGGTCGACTTCGCGACCGGGCGGCGCAATCCGAGCGGCGGCTCTTTGATGTTATCGTTGAGTGTGGTGATCATGACCGGCTCGGCCGGTCGGCGGCGAAGGTCCACCGGTTCGGCGAGCTGCTAACGTCTCTGAAGCCGCTGATCGACCTGTTGCCGCACGAGGCCATCGAGCGAACGGTCAGTCTGACGGGTCTTCGCGCGATGTACGGCTCGCCGGAGGCGGCGGATCAGGATCCGCTGGCCAACATCGATGAATTGATCAACGCCGCCCAAGAATATGAGGACATGTTCCCTGGCATGACGCTGCTGGACTGGCTGCAACACACGAGCCTGCTGAGCGACGTCGATGGAATACGCGACGACGAAGGGGCGGTGACGTTGATGACCCTCCACGCCGCAAAGGGGCTGGAGTTCCCGTTGGTATACATCGTCGGCCTGGAGGACGGCGTGCTGCCGTTTCACCGTCGTGATGCTGGTCATTCGGACGATGACACGGACATGGAGGAGGAACGTCGTCTCTGCTTTGTGGGCATGACACGGGCGAAGGAGCGGCTGACGCTTTGTCACGTCCGTTACCGCATGTTGCGGGGTGTGACGGAACGGAAAACCCGATCGCCCTTTCTCGAGGAGCTGCCTCACGACGAGATAGAATGGACCACGCTTGACGTTGCGCCTGCCCGGCGACGCGCCAGGCCCGACCGTGGTGAACTGCCGGACGATATCGAGCAGTGGTCGGTCGGGACATTGGTGCGTCACCCGAAGTACGGGCTGGGCAGTGTCGTTTCTCTAAGCCGGGGGGCCAGCCGAACACATGTCGACGTGTACTTCGAGGATGGTTCAAGGCGGTCGTGGTGTCTGGAGTTCGCGGAGCTGGAGCGGGTCGATTACTACGACGTCGGCTGATCACAGAGTGCCGCCGGTTCAATTGAAGTGACCCGCAATCCCAGTGCGTGTCTCAAGACTGTGGGACGAGTTTCCAACCTGTTACTTGACCGGCTGGAAAGCCGTGTTAGACCGGCTGAGCCGGTCCCACAGGGGTTCTGGGCATGGAAAACGGTCATTCTACTTTCTTGCGTTTGGTTGTAGGATACATGAGAGGTTATATCACTCGAAACAGCCTTTCATTCTTTGTGGTGGCGAGGAAAAATAGAATGTCCATTTTTCCTTTTCGACGTCATCGCATCCGTAAACGGGGACGACGACAATGCGACACGCACTGATCATGGCCGGCGGGGCCGGCACACGCCTGTGGCCGCTGAGCCGAAAGCGGCGCCCAAAACAGGTCCTTCGTCTTCTCGGTGGGACGAGCCTGCTGCGACAGGCGTATGAGCGTGCTGCTCTTGTGCTGCCGCCACAGGCCATCAACGTTATCACAAACGAAACCCACCTCCCGCAGGTGGCAGAGGAACTGCCGGAATTGCCGTCCAACAACCTGATCGGCGAGCCGATCGGGCGTGATACGGCCAACGCGATCGGCCTGGGGGCTGCGGTTCTGTTGGAGCGCGACGCCGACGCGACCATGGGCGTCTTCACCGCCGATCACGTCATTACCCCGCTGGACCACTTTGCTGCGGCTGTCGAAACCGCGTTTGATCTGGCCGAGCGGCGTGCTGAGGTCCTGGTCACGTTCGGCATCAGACCGCACAGCCCGAACACCAGCTATGGGTACGTTCGCCGCGGCAAAGAGATCGCAGTCGGCGTTTACCAGGTGCAGGAGTTCACGGAGAAGCCCGACCAGCCCGCTGCCACCCGCTACGTGAAAAGCGGCGAGTACTATTGGAACAGCGGCATGTTCGTGTGGCAGGCAAAGACCATTCTGAACGAACTGAAGCGGCAGTTGCCACAGTCACATGATGCGCTTCGCGAGATCGCCGCCAACTGGCACACAGAAGAGCGGACGCATAAGCTTGAGCTCTTGTACCCAACGCTGGTGAAGGTATCCATCGATTTTGCCGTGATGGAACACGCGGATCACGTGCTTGTGGTAGAGATGGACTGCGACTGGATGGACGTCGGTTCGTGGACGGCCCTGGAAGCCCTCCAGGATGCCGACGATTCAGGGAATATCGCCGTCTGCAAAAGAGCACTCCATCTGGACTCGCGCGGCAACATCGTGGTGGCCGAGGGAGATCACCTAATCGCCACGATCGGCGTCGACGATCTGGTAATCGTCCATTCGGACGACGCCACGTTGATCTGTAGCAAGCGACAGACCCAGGGCATCAAGGAATTAGTGGACAAGCTACACTCGAAATACGGCGAGCAATACACCTGAACTCTGACGATCAAACACATTCACCTGCCGGCCCGCCGCCGGGGCGGTTCCTCGGCGTGGACTACGGCGCCAAGCGGATCGGCCTGGCCGTCAGCGACCCGGATGCCACCATCGCGTCACCGTTGGCCACGGTCACGGCAGGCTCTAACTTGGATGCCTGCGTGCGGGCGGTGCTTGACCGGGCCTGCGGGTTTGACATCGTTGCCTTCGTCGTCGGCCTGCCGCTGAATATGAACGGCACCGAAGGAAAGCAGGCCGAAGTCACGCGCAGATTTGGAGACCGGCTAGCCGCCGTCACCGGGAAGCCCGTACATTACTGGGACGAACGGCTCACGTCCGTCGCCGCCGGGGATCGACTGCGATCCGCCGAGCTGACCCGGAAGAAACGCAAGGCCAGGCTTGACCGCGTCGCCGCCCAGATCATTCTGCAAGAGTTTCTCGACGCGAAGGGTTGGCTTGGCTGTTAGACCCTTAGCCCGGATTATTCAGTGCGCCGTGAAAGGCGTGGATCTTCAGTGGGTGAGATTCACACCCGGCAACTGGTCGCTCCAGCCGGTAGCAATCGGAGCAATCGAGGAGGTAACGACATGTGTTCTGCTCGGGTGTCAACGCCACGGCTGCCCTGCAGGCTCAGAACTGCAGCGGTAGGAGCGATCGGGGTGGCAAGCAAACTTGGAGGCCTGAACATCAGTGAATGGCTGCAGCTGCGAAAACAAGCGCGCTCGGGAAA
>Ga0114922_10003468_pt1 | contig 14676 bp, 21 predicted proteins | sample AartaG_FD_100975 | JGI IMG/M metagenome (GOLD analysis project Ga0114922, IMG submission 100975) | Deep subsurface microbial communities from Aarhus Bay to uncover new lineages of life (NeLLi) - Aarhus_00045 metaG | ecosystem: Environmental > Aquatic > Marine > Oceanic > Sediment | place...
AATTAAGCTCATAACAAGGTTGTCCGCGAGCATGGGTTTGTTTATGACCACACTTAGGGCAGACACATTCACCACTAGGACCTGCTCCAAAGCCGCCCATTCTACCTCCAGGACCTGCTCCAAGTCCGAGTCCTCTTCCTGCTCCTCTTCCAAGTCCTCTCCCTGGTCTTGCCATTTTATAATCACCTCCTTCTATCTTTATAGCCTTACCATTAACAATAGCATCAGTAATCTTCTTCCTAGCAGATAATAATAATCTATGAAAGGTTGGCTGGGATATATTCATTTTCTTTGCTGCTTGCTCCTGATCCATGCCTTCCAAGTCCTTGAGCCTGACTGCTTCATACTCATCAACCGTTAAAATAGAATCAGTCAACCCAGCAATTCTTACTCCAGCTGGCTTGAAATAGGTAAACCCAGGTTCGCCCATAACTCTTCTAAGCCTTCTTGGTCTTGGCATTTTTATCTTACCAGGTTTTTTCTATGTTTTTTAAAATCTTTGAAAAAAACTTTCTGTATTCTTCATTATTAACATTAACTGGCTTCATTTTAATAGTGGATTGTATCACTTTTTTGCTATAAGGAATCTTTTCAAGGATTGGTATTTTATTTTTCTTTGCAAAAATTTCTATTTTTTTACAAAAGTTCTTTGAAAGGTCATGCTTGTTTATTACAATCCCACATGGTATTCTAAAATGTTCTATAACCAAAAGAACTCTTTTAAGGTCGTTTAAGGCAGAGGGCGAAGGCTCTGTGACTGCTACTGCATAGTCTGAGCCTGTTATTGAGGCTATTACAGGGCAGCCAATTCCTGCTGCTGAGTCTATTATTGTAACTTCTGCTTTTATTTTTGATTCTAGTTGTTCTGCTGTTCTTCTTGTCTCACTAACCATTTCTCCAGATGCAAGCTCTCCTATTTTTAGTTCCCCAGATACTAATTCTATTCCAAAGTTATTTCCTTTATAGATAGACCCTATCTTTTTCTTTCCTTCCTTTATAGCTCTTGTGGGGCATACAACCAAACAAGCCTTACAACCAGTACAGGTATCTGGTATAAAAGCAGGATACTTATCCTTAACAAATATTATTGAGTGCTGCTTACAAACCTCAGCGCATTTACCACACTTTGTGCATTTATCATGATTAAACTCAGGGACGAATTGAAATACATCTCTTATTTTCTTTCTTTTTACAGAAAGGATTAAATGGTCATTCGGGCAATCAACATCAGCGTCCACTAGCAGGACTTTTTTTCTCTGAGAAAGCTCATAGGAAAGACCTGCTGCTATTGTTGACTTACCTGTTCCTCCTTTTCCTCCTGTTACTACGATTTTCATTTTAGTGTCTCTTGTCCTCTTTTTCAATGCCATAACCCTCTCCTTTTCCAGGACTGCACAAACTTTCTCCTAATTTTAATTCTTTGTTAATAAAATCATTAATTGCATCATCTACTTTTCCCTGCACCCCTGCAATTAATTTAATATTAAATTCATCAAAAAATTGTTGAGCTCTAAAACCAGCCCCCCCAGTGATAATACATTCCACTCCTTTCTCATTAAAGAACTTTGGAAGAAAGCCTGTCTTATGACCTGGATTCTTTATGGTTTCTTTTTTCACTATTTTATTATCTTTGATTTCTACAATTGTGAATTCAGGGCATCTTCCAAAGTGAGAAGATACTATCCCTGAGTCAGCAGATATTGCTATCTTCATTTTTTAAATCCCCCTGCGCTCAGATTCTGGTTTGCCCATATCTCTAGGCCCTGTTGGCGCATCCACCTTTTTAAGTTCACCATTAACAAAGGCTTTAATAGCATCACTTATTTTTCCTGTAACAGGGTAAACATCTATTTGGAACTGGCTGAACACGCTAAAAGCCCTTGGGCCTATGTTGCCTGTAAGCACTGCTTGGGCTCCTTTTTTAGCTACTGCTTCTGCTGCTGATATACCTGCTCCTCCTGCTTGTTTTGCACTTGTGTTTTCTACTATTTCATGAGCCTTTATTTCTTTATCTTCTAATTCTACAAATATGAAGTATGGGCATCTGCCAAACCTCACATCTACTTCTCCATCCATATTATCTCCTGTTGAACTTATTGCTAACTTTACTTTATTATTCATGGTTTCACCCCATTACTTTTTTTAGCTATTATTTTCTCAACTACTAATCCGTTAAAGACCGAGAATATTATCATAACAATGGTTAGAACAATCGTGTATGCCAGGCCAAAATACATTATTATCATTGGAAGCAATGGAATCTTTACTGCTCTGTTATAGAGGAAAGTGGCTATTAAGCCATTTCTAACCCCTTTTTTCTGCAGGTCATTAAGAAGAGGATACCATAGGTATATTGGGCCTGATGATATTATGCCTGCTGTAATTGCTATAATCCAGGCTTTTGTTCCGGTTCCATGACTAAGCCATTCTTTTAGTTTTTTAGGTGGTATAAAGTAATTAATAAATCCCATTAATAATATTATGAATGCTAGTGTAGGGATTATTTTTATAAGCAATGAGAAGAAAAACTTGAAACTTAGCAATGTCTTCCCTGGATTAATTATCATTAGGATTATATAAAGGGCAATTATTATTAGTAAAAAATACCATCCTCCCTTTCCTTGTTTTTTCTTTTCTTGTTTTTTTGGTCCTGTTTTCTTTTTAATCATTGTTTTCTTTTAGTTCTTTTTTCCTGCCTAGCCTCATAATCTCATATTATAATTCCTAAAATCAGTACTGTTATTATAGCTATGATTATTGTAAAGCCAAAGCTGATTATAATCCTGGTTATTGCAAATCTTTTACCCAGGATTAAGGCTTCTGCAGGCAACTGGATAATGCCCACAGTAACCCATGCAACTATAAAGGCTGTTACTGCTAACAAGGTTACCCCCTGAGCTAATAGTTCTCCGCCTAATATATAACTGGTTATTGGGTTGCCTGCTAGTATGCTGCCAAGCACATCTCCTATAAAAACATCTAATAAAGGGTTTTTACTGAAAATTGATGTGTACAATGTCTTGGGTACCCATGCATTGACAAGGCTTATCAATAGTATTACTCCACCCAGTATTGGCAGCATATTATACATTGACTTAGCAGCTTTTATTACAGCTTGGCCTAATGCGTTTCTTGTTTTTCTTTGTTCTTGCAATTCTCTCAACTTGTATCAGTCCCTTTTACTTATTCTAGCTCTTTTAGTCTTTTTTCTATTTCTTGCTTCTCTGCTTCGAGTATTTTCTTTTGCTCTTCTTTGCTTAGTTCTACTGGTTCTCTCCATCCAAAGCCTCTACCAATTCCAAGGCCTCTTCCAAATCCTCTGCCTCTTGCTAGGCCTCTTCCGCAGGGTCCTAGTCCTCTGCCTGATAAAGGGCCTTCGCCTCGAGGTCCGCTTCCATCTTGTCCTGGCATGTTTACCACCTCCTTCTAGTTTTTATATTTTTCGTTTTTGAATATAAATTCATTACCATAATGAATATGTATTCATAACTAGTATATAAATGTTTCGAAAAAAATGAAAAATTCCAGAAAGCAAGGTTTTCAGTACTTATCAAAGAAAAAATAAAAGAAAAAAAGAAAAAGAAAAAATTATCCCTCTGAAGCCAGGAATGCCCACCAAGGCTTTTTAGCTTGGATTATTTCACCGCTTTCAGCATCAATTTGTGCTTGTACCTGCATCTTTGTTCTGAATAACCCAAAGAGTTTGGCCTGTTTTTGCGCTTTCACTTCATAAGCTGCTTTTACTTGCTCACCTTTACCAACCTCCTTTAACTCCATTTGGCAGTCATTCTCTTCAGAACAAACTTTTAATTTCAATCTTTCCATTGCACGCTCAGATGCAACATCAGGCATGACCTTAACCTCAGCATTTTGTCCATTGCTAAGCTTAGCCATTATCTTTGTTCTTTCCTGTGTCTGCTCCTGTACTAATTCCATTCCTGTATTTGCTGAAGAATCACCAACTTTTAATTGCATCCTGTTATTACTTTGCTGCTGTACCTGAATTTTCTGCCCGCTTTCACCAACAAATTCACCTTCTTTTAGCTGAGTCTGGATTCTTTCCTGGCTCTGAATCTGTGTTTCTTCCCCTTGATTCTGCTGTTGATTTTCGTTCTCAACATTGGTGTTTACTGGCTCTCCCTGCCCAGCTCCTTGTCCCTCACCTTGTGTTTCAGGAGCATTATCATCTCCCTGCTCATCCGCTCCTTGAGGTCCTACTGCTAAGACTAAAGAAACCAGCAAAAAACAAAGTGCCAATAATACAATTGCTTTTCTCATATTTTTCACCTCGTATTTTTTCTCGAAATACAATATTTTCCCTTAAGGGCTATAACTTTTCTATTTCCTATTGTCTTGAACATTTCACAAATCTTATGGTCTTTTATTTTATATATTCTCCTCTTACCATCTCTTCTGGATGATAAAACTCCTTCTTTTTCTAACTTTTTTAGTTGGATTGACACTGTTGACTGGGTTCTTTCTGTGTGAGGTATGATTTCACAGACACATTTTTCGCCCTCTAGAAGAAAATCAACAATTCTTAGCCGGGTGGTATCTGCCAGCATCCTGAATATTTTCTGTTCATATTTCACTATACATATTGACATTCATCAATATGTTTATTAATCTTCCGATTCGTTAAGTTTGAGAATGCGCCGACCGGGAAGAGGAAGAAAGTTCCACTTTTGGCGCACCTTATTTTGCTATCATTTCTTTCATCGCTGTCTCTACTTTAGAACTCATATTATATCCTTTTTCCCTGCAGTACTTTTTGAATTTATGAGCCACGTTTTTATCAATTGTGAAGTTTAGCCTTGTTTTTGTCCTTATTCTTTTATTTCTTTCAAACTCCATCAATGTGTCAAATACAACTTTATCTCTTTGTGCTATTTCATGCGCTTTTTTTATGAATTTATTTGATGGCATCTTTAATCAAGTCCTCAATTTTTGCTATGCTTTTAATATTCCTCAAGATTATATTTTTGATTAGCAAAACAACCTTGTCATCATAGGTTTTGTGTCCTTCGTATTCTGCATAAGATTTGATTAGTAGGGCAACTGTTCTTTTGTTGCCTTCTTCAAACACATGATCTAAAAGGATAGCTCTTACAAGCCAGGCTAGTGCTTTTGTCCAGTTCTCTGTTTTCTTGGCATAACTTAGTGCAAATTCAAGACTTGCCTCATTATGAACAGAGCCGTCTTCAAACTCCTTGTTCAAAGCAAGAATGTCTTTTTTAGTTAAAGTAAACTTCATTTTGAATACACACTTGTGTGTATAAATGTGTATTTATATTTAAAATTTTCGGTTATGTAAAGAGAAAGAATGCGCCGACCGGGAATCGAACCCGGGTCTCAGGCTCTTTGCAGAGTTTTTGCTTTTCGTAAGGGGACTCCGGTCGAAGACTAAGAGTCGCCTGCTTTTTACGAGATTTTTTGCAAAAATCTCTTGGCAAGCCCGTGTTATTTGTGTAACCTCTTCACGTTTTTGACTAGGGGACTCCGGCGTTAGCTAGGAGTCGCCTGGTTTTCTACAAAAGCAAAGCTTTTGAGAATCCAAAACAAAGTTTTGGAATTCGCCAACGTTTTGCACCAAAGGTGGAAAAGGTTGAGCCACTAAACTACCGGCGCAAATATGATTTAAGAAAGGGCTTGATTTAGGATATATAAACTTTATCTTTCTTTTTCTTCAGGGCAGCTTTTGCATCCTCTTCTTCTTTGTCTGTGAGCTTTGCATGCAGCTTCCTCTTTTCATGCGGGCTGAGCTTCCTGGTTATTATGATTAGCTCGTTCTTGAATATCAGGTCTGTCTGGCTTATGAAGGCCAGCAGAATCAGGCTGGAGTACAGGAACTGGAAGAAGATGTTCAACTCTACAACACTCAAGGTGTATATTCTTTCAATTCTGTAGATTGTGATGAGAATGGATAAGAAGGTAAAGAGAAGGTAGATTATGCTTGCCACAATCAGGTAGTCCCAGGGTCTTCTCTCCCTGTGGCTCTTGGTTTTCTTGAGGAAGAGAAAGGCATAGATTACTATGAAGACAGCTATGAATGAGTTTGACAAGGATAGTATTCCGCTGAGAACTTCTAAAAACATTTCCCTCAACCCTCTTTTTTATTAAAATTCTTTTCTGGGTTTATATAATTTTTTGTTTAATGGGCCCGGCCGGATTTGAACCGGCGACCCTCACCATATCAAAAACAAGGTGTTTTTGGATAAACAACCAGTTGTTTACGTCAAGGTGATGTCATCTTCCGCGCGCAGAAAATGATTCCAGCGCGTGCCGAACTAGACCACGGGCCCTTATTGCTGGGTAAATATTTCAATAATTGTTGCGAATGCAGGTCTGGTTATCAGCACACCTATGCTCACTCCCAGTATGGTGGTGAGTGCGAATCCTTTTAATAATCCTGCGCCTGCAAACCACAAGGGTATCATTGCAACAACAGTTGTGAAATAAGCAGCAAAGATTATGAAAAATGCTTTCTTTAACTTGTCCTTCCAGTTCGCATACTGGGCTCTTTTTCCTGTGAGAGTCTCGTCAGCAATTACTATCTGGTGGTCCACTCCTGTCCCTATTGCTATTATTATACCAGCGATTGCTGCCAGGTCAAGGTTCCAGCCTATGAGTGCAGCAACTCCTAGGATTATTATTGCCTCTGAGGTCATGTTTATTATCATTGGGATGCTAATCACCAGCCTCCTGTACCTGATAAACACAGTGACTGCTACTGCGAGGATTGCAACCACACCCACCAATAATGCATTCTTTATGAACTCTTCTCCCAGCAAGGGGCTTATAGAGTCTGCTTTTACTATGTCCAGTTTTATGGGCAGGCTTCCTGTTATCAGAATGGTCTGCAGCCTCTTCATGTTCTTCAAGGCATCGTTCATGGCTGCCTGCTGAGTCTCCCCTATACCGCTTCCAGAGATGCTTATCTCTGTCACAGGGTTTCCTCTCAGCTCTGCTCCTATTCTCAGCTCATCAACAAGCTCATCATCAAGATAGAGCATTAATGATTCTGAGAGATAGTTTTGCTCTTCCTCAACAACTATTTCCAGGTCTCTGGTTGCATCTGCCTGTCTCTGGGCTGCTTCAGGGCTCAGAGCTATGCTGAACCTGAACCTGCAGGTCCAGTCTCCATTAGGTGTCTGCCCGCACCCCGCACCTGGGTCTATCCCTGAGCAGTCAGGGCTCCTGCACACATAGGTTATGTCTTTCCCGCCTATGAACACAGTCACATTGGCAACCCTTGCCTCGAACTTACCCTGCTTTGCAAGCAGCTCCCTAACCTCTTCTTTGGTAGCGCCTGCGATTTCAACGATTATGAAGTCATTGCCTTCCAGGTCTGATGCTGTTCTTACAATTACATCTGTCAATCCAAAGACATTAAGCCTCTGCTTGATATTATCAACTGTGAAGTCAAGGTCCTGCTGGCTTATCTTCCCCTGAGGGGAAAGCACCACTCTGCTCCCTCCGCTGAGGTCAAGCCCTTTCCTAACATTGGTTGTTGGGGCCTGGTATAGGCCAAGGCCAATATCAGCAACACCAATGACCTCTTTTTCTACCTTGGGCACCTCTTTTGTTTCTGTGACATTGATGGTTTCATTAGTGGTCTCATTATACACGCTTCTGGTCACATTCTTGAGCTCTGTCTCATTCAGGACAGTTATCTTGTACTCTGGCAGGGCAGTCAGCTTGTAGATGCCCTTGCTGCTCTTGATAGTGAAGCTCCTGTTAACCTCAAGGGTGTTCACAAAGTCAAAGTAGTCCTTCTCGGTTTTGATAGGCTTGTTATTAATAAGCAGAACCCTCTCTCTATTCATAGGCGCAATGCCTGCTGTCGGGCTCTGGATGCCTCCTATGCTTGCAGAGCTGTTCTTAGCAACACTTCTGATAGCAAGCCCCTCTGCCCATGGGTTTGGGTGAATAGCCACCAGGGCCAGTAATAGGAATACTACAAGAACTATTATCCTCGGGTTCCTGACCGCTCTTTTGAGTTTTCCCATTTTTCCTTATTGCTCCTCAAAACTCTCAACTACTCCTGGCTTTGCAGGCTTTTTGCTCTTGTGCTCAAGATAGAATCTGAGCAGGCCTGTGTTCTGTATCCATGTGTTCATTATGTCAACAAGCAGGCCTATGAGCAGGATAATCATGATTTGTCTAATCGTGTCTGACTGGGCGAGTATCATTGCAACAACAACAGCCACCAGGGTGGTTATGTTCATGGTGAGCCCTGTCTTGGCAGCGCTCAGGATTCTGTCAAACACACTGCCTTCTTTTCTCTTCAGCACCTTTGTGCTTAGAAGGATGTCTGTATCAATGCTGTAGCCTATGAGCATGAGGAAGGCTGCGATTCCAGCAGTGCTCAGCTTCATACCAAGCAGGTTGACTATTGCCAGGGTCACAATAATGTCTGAGAATACAGACAGGATTGCTGCCATGCTGGGAACAACGGTCCTGAAATAAGCAAACACCACAAGACCCATCAGCACAAAGGCTATCACCAGGGCTATCATGGTCTGCTTGAAAAAGCCTTCTCCCAGGGTCGGGCCTGTTGTCTCTATTGATGCCTCTTCTTTTGCGCCGGGAATCTTCTCATCAATAGCCTCAAGAAGATTCTTCTCATTCTCCAGGTTGTCAGAGCTTACAATAACAGCTTTCTGCTCTCCAAACTCTGCAATGCTCCTCACATCAAGGTCATCTGCAGGGAAGCGCGCCCTTAGAAAAGCCTCAAGCTCATCAACAGATACTGGCTGGTCAACAGGGACCGTGATAACAATACCTCCCTTAAGGCTAACGCCTTTGTTGATAAAGTCGCCTGTATTGGCAGTGTGAATGATTATGTTGACAATAGCCAGCAGCAGAACTATAAATGGTATGAACAAGAGCTTCTTGTACTGCTTGTCATAGAACCTGAGGAAGCCTTTGCGCTCTCCCCTCCTGGTGTCAACAGCCTTCTCTTTTTCCTCTGCTACCTTGAGCTCTTCCAGTCTTTTCTCTTTGAGCACTCTTTTTCTCTGCTCTCGTCTCTCTTTACGTGATAAAGCCATCATTGAGTTGGGATAAATATCTATTAATAAATGTTTTGGTAAGCTATTATTAAATCGATAAATTAATTAATAGAAAGAGATTAACTTTTTAATAATGGAAACAGACATATCATCAGAAGTTTATGTAGAACTTCATATCCCTAATTTTCAAACAGCTATTGATTTCTATAAAATGCTAGGCTTTGAAGTTGTTTGGTTAAAGGAAGAGTACCTTGTTATGAGAAAAGGCAAAAGTATCCTGAACTTTTACATGGGCTCTGAAAAGGTTTATCAGCACTCTTACTTTGGAAGATTTCCTAAAGATACCAAGAGAGGGTATGCAGTTGAAATATTCTTTTTAGAAGATGACCTTGAAGGTCTTTGGAAAAAAATTAAGGATAAAGTAAAAGTAATTCAACCCCTTATACTCAAGCCATGGGGAAGACCTGATTTCAGAATAGAAGATCCTTTTGGATTCTATCTTAGATTTGGAAAGAGATATGACTGGATAAATAATAAGGAAAGGATTGCTAACACAAAAGAAATGGCAAAAAAGAAAGGTATAACTCTTTAATTCTAAGTTCAATTAGTAAAATATATATACTGAAAACACAAGAATTACTATTAACAATAAAAAAGAGGTTTTTGTGTTGAAAAAAGGCCAAGGTGCGTTTGAGTACGTAATGATAGTGGGTATTGCCATGGTTCTCATTGTGCCTGGAGCAATGCTTTTCTATGACTATTCCAAGAGGTCTGGGGATGAGCTAACCAGGGCAAGGATTGGAGCTGTGGGTAATGATATCCTTGATAGTGTTGAGAAGATTTACTATATCGGCGAGAACTCATGGGAGACCATTGAGGTCGATGTCCCTGATAATGTGAACTGGATATACTTTCTTAAGCAAGGCAATGATTATGAACTGATTATAGAGTATGAGTCTGAGTCCGGCACTAGCGAGGCTGTTTTCTTCTCAGATATCAATGTAACCACGCCTTATAATATAACCGGTCCTGACGGCCGTGAGAGGTGGTATATAAATGACGTTCCCTCTGACCCTGCTAATGCACACCCTGGCCTGAATGTGATAAGAGTCTACTCCAAGGGGCATTATGTGAATATTACTGAAGTAACATGATTTTGTTAAAAAAAGGGAAGGGGCAGGGAAGTCTGGAGTTTATCCTGATATTTGCAGTTATTGTGCTTTTTATTATAGGCTCTATCATCGTTATCCAGAAGCAGATAATAAATGCCAGGCAGAAAAAGGTATACCTCCAGCTTGAGGATTTTGCAAGAGTGATAGTGTCTGAGCTTGAGAGTGCCAAGGGCAGCCCTGGCTCTTACTCAAGGGAATTTGTTATCCCTGAAACAATAGAGGGCGTGGATTACCAGATAACCCTGGTTAATGATTCAGAAATAAAGATTAGTGTGGAAGAAGTTAATTATGTGATATTCCTAGATGATAATGTAAGAGGAAGTATAGGAAAGGGGAGGAACCTGATTCAGAAAGAGGGAAAGAACAAGAGCCTCAACATAACCATTACTCCTCTGGGTTAATTTAAGATGTTTTCAGCAAGGAGAAAGAGAGGCCAGGGCAGTACAGAGTTTGTTCTAATATCTTCCATCATGTTTCTTATCTTCATCGGCATGTTCATAGTGATTCAGGGCAGGATATCCAGTGCCCAGAAAACCCAGCTCTTTAACTCCCTGGATGAGATGGGCAGGGTGATAAACACAGAGATAAGAATGGCTGATAGTGTCAAAGGATTCTATGCAAGAAAGTTCTTTCTCCCGGATGCACTGGGGGGCTATAACTACAGCCTTGTGCTTAAAAACAAATCAGAGATTGCTATAAAGGCAGGAGACACTGATTATGTTCTCTTCCTGGATGATAATGTGAGCGGAAACATCACCAAGGGCTGGAATGTTATCAGGAAATGGGAGGATAACATCACTATTAATGTCGATCCTCCTGTATGCTCTGCTGCCTGTACTCCTCGGTGCGGCCAGCCAGATGGCTGCGGCGATACATGTCCAGATACTGATAATAACACAGGATATGTTAACAATTGTGATAGGACAGATGCCTGCTACGACAATCTAGGTGCAGGTTATGGTGTTTCTAACAGGAATACAGGAAGCTATAATGCTTGCCCTCTACTTATTGCTGGTTCCTGCGGAACAGAGAGTGGCATGTGTGATGACACTATTGATAATGACTGTGATGGACCCATCAACTGCTCTGACTCTGACTGCACTGGCGAGCCTGCCTGCCCATGCGCACCCACAGAATACTTTGCCTACTTCAAGTCTTATTATACTACCGCACCAGTCTGTAATGATGTAACAGATGAGCGCTGTGTTTTTGGGGGGGAAGATACCAGTGATACCCAGTGCTGTACTGGTATTGAAGACTGTGTTTATAGTAGTACTTGCTATGTAAATGGAAGCTATCAGGACCTGGATGGTGATTCCAGGATTGACGCCTTTTGCATGACTTCCAACAGCTGGAGGCAGCATTGGAGGGACTGCGACAGTACTGCAGGTTTAGGATGGGGCTGCGATGGTGCCTGCAATGCTGTGTCTGCTCTTAGCGGAGAATCTGCTCCCTTTGGCGAGTATGAAATTGGCACGGGACTAGAATGCTGCGGTGATGACCCTGGAGAATATTATATTGTTACTGGAATCAACTCTGCCTGCTGTAATGAGTCATCTGTGACAGGCAGGTGCGTGAACTCAACTGACCAGTGTACCAGCTATGGATGTCCTTAGACCCTAATTCCATAAACTTTATAAAGAGTAGATGAATTCTTAATCATATGAATTGTTTTTCATACGAGGTTTGAGTGAGAATGAGCCATCTCAATTACAGCAAGAAAGTAATCGAGGAGTTCAAGAATCCCAGCAACATGGGAGAAATCAAGAACCCTGACGGCCACGGCATAGTAGGCAATCCAACATGCGGGGACATGATGGAGATATTTCTAAAAGTAAAAAATGGCAGGATAGTTGACATCAAGGCAAAGACCTTTGGATGCGTGGCAGCCATCGCAACAACCTCAGTAATGACCAAGCTGGTCAAAGGGAAAACCATAGACCAGGCAATGAAGATAACCAAGGACGACATAATCAAGAAGTTCGGACACATGCCCCCAATAAAAATACACTGCTCAATCCTCGGCATGGACGCCCTGCACAAGGCAATAGAGGATTATAAGAAGAGAAAAAGGGCAGAATAAGCTGATTCTACCAATACCCAAATATCAACAAATAGTAAGCTTTATATACCACTAATAAAACAGAATTATACGATGGGACTTTTTCATAATTTTTTAAAGAAGTTTTTAAAGAGCTTTTTTAAGAAGAAAGGAGAGGTAAAACTAGGGCTATACGGACCTCCAAACGGGGGAAAAACCACCCTGGCCAACAAGATTTCTATGGACTGGCTGGGAGAGAAAGTAGGAAAAGTGAGCGGAATAGCCCACGAGACTAGAGAAATACAGATAAAAGAGCAGATTACCATCAAGTCAAAAGGCAAGGAACTGACCTTCAACCTCGTTGACACCCCTGGCATCGCCACTAAAATCGATTATGAGGACTTCTTAAAAGCAGGCCTGAAAGAAAAAGAGGCCAAGACCCGGGCTAAGGAAGCCACCAAGGGAGTGGTTGATGCTATCAAGTGGCTTGATGACATGGACACAGTAGTTATTGTTCTTGACGCCACCAAAGACCCATACTCACAGGTAAACATCACAATCATAGGCAACCTTGAGGCAAGAAAGATTCCAGTGCTCATCGTAGCCAACAAGGTAGACCTGAAAAAAGCAGATGTAAAAAAAGTGCAGGCAGCTTTCCCGCAGTACGATGTTATAGGTATCAGTGCCAAGTATGGTAAGAACATTGATAATTTTTATGAGTCCTTATTCAAAATAACTAATAAATAACAAAATTTAAAAAAATTTTGAATTAAAAAGTTAAAAAACTTTTCAATAAAAAAGAGGTAGAGGAAAAGAAAAATGCTAACCCTTCAATTCATTCCATACACCGAGATTAGCAATCTAAGCTCTGAAAAAAAGATTCAGAAACTCTTAAAAATTGTCAGAGATGAAAAAATAGTCCTTCTCGAGGGAAAGCTAGGCAGCGCTGAGAAGTCTGAACTCATAAGAAAAACAATGGAAGAGATAGATGACAAGTTCAAGGGAATAGAGATTGAAGACCTTGACCTTGAAAGAAAAGACAAAGCCCTCATTGAAAAGATGAGAAGCGTGCTCATAAACTTTATTCTTGGAAGCAGGAAGGGATTGACCATTATAGGACCTGCAAGCATTATAAAAGAGATAAAGAAAGACCCTGACAAGATACAGCTGTTCACAGAGGAGAGCAAGAAGAAGAAAAAGAAATAAGGGCTATATAATAAAAAACAATATAAAGCCCTGGCTTATTCTGGTATGATACTATGCCACACCAATGTGTAAGATGCGGGAAGATGTATGATGACGGCTCTGAAGAGATACTAAAGGGGTGCTCATGCGGAGCCAGGATGTTCTACTTCATCAGGCCTGAGAAATTAAAAAAGATACTGGAGCAGCAGGAAGCAGAAAAGCTTACAGAAAAAGAGCAGATCCAGGTAGAGAAGGATGTGTATGACCTCATAGGTGATGAGATAGACAAGGACAAGCCAGTAATCCTGGATATTGAGAGCATAGAGATTCTAAAACCAGGCAAGTACAAGCTTGACATAGTTAAATTATTCAAGAGCAAAGAGCCTCTTATATATAAGCTGGAAGACGGAAAATACATAGTTGACCTTGTTGAGAGCTTTAAGAAGATAGGAAGCAAGGCTGAATAATAACAAACAATATAAAACAATTCTCTTTCTTTTGTTCTCATGATAATCATTGATACCCATGCACACCTTGATTTTAAGGACTATGATAAGGACAGGGACAAGGTCATCGAGGAGAACAAGAAAGCAGGGGTAGCAGCAGTCATAAATAATGGCGTGGATGTCGCCAGCAACAGAAAGGTGCTTGAGCTTGCAAAGAAATATGATATCATCAAGCCCGCGCTCGGCTTTTATCCAGTCCACGCAGTCCAGGTAAAACAAGAAGAGTTTGATGCAGAGCTTGACTTTATTTCCAAGCAGGACATTGTTGCTCTGGGAGAAGTCGGCCTGGACTACAAGAAAGGAGATGATAACCCCCACGGAGATAAATACAGAGATGAGATGAGGAAATGCTTTGAAAAATTCATTAAACTAGCAGAAAAAAAGAATATCCCTATCATTGTTCACAGCAGAAAAGCAGAGCTTGACACAATAGAGATGCTTGAGAACAGCAACTTAAAACCAGACAAGATAATCATGCACTGCTTTATGGGAAGAAAACACCTGGTTGATAGGATTATTAAGAATGGCTGGAGCATGAGCATCCCCTGCATCATTAACAAGCTGCAGCAGCTGCAGATAATTGTGGAAAAAACTCCCATGAACCAGCTCTTGACAGAAACAGACGCTCCTTACATGAGCCCGTATCCAGACATAGGCAGGAACGAGCCCAGATTCATCATCGAAGCCCTGAAAAAGATCGCTGAGATAAAAAAGCTGGATATTGAGGAAGTCTCTAAGATGATTTATAAGAATTACCA
>Ga0114922_10003469_pt1 | contig 14675 bp, 9 predicted proteins | sample AartaG_FD_100975 | JGI IMG/M metagenome (GOLD analysis project Ga0114922, IMG submission 100975) | Deep subsurface microbial communities from Aarhus Bay to uncover new lineages of life (NeLLi) - Aarhus_00045 metaG | ecosystem: Environmental > Aquatic > Marine > Oceanic > Sediment | place: Aarhus...
GCCTGCCACTGGCAGAGGCGGGCTACTACGAGGAAACCATTATTACCGCAGTACTCGACCTGGAAAAGGCCACAGGCTTCTATGCCAGGCAGTCGGCCATGTATCCGAAATTCCTGAGAAGCCTGTGGCAGGAGATGATCGAGGCCGTGCGCAGGCAGGCCGATCTCGACCCGGAAGCAGAGTAAAATTAACAGGGGATATCCTCCGACCACTTGGCACTTGACAGTATTTTGAGGGCTATGTAATTTCAATCATAGGGTCTTAAAGGCTTTGCCACCGGCAGAGGATGAGTGTGCGGAGAGAGGCGGCAGATTTAGAAACAGGCTGGTTGTGAAGCCGTACAGCGCGGGCGTTTGATCAATGCTGGCAAGTCGGTTCTCTTTCCCACTTTTTAAGGGGCGAGCCTGTGATAAGCCTGATTCCTTTTCAGACTATTCCTAATACTGGTTTATTACCAGGCAATCAGGTAAGACGGGTTGCGCTTGCAGGATTCCTCCTTTTCTTTCTGCTCGGCGGCTCGTTAACCAGCTGTGCCAGGCACAAAAGGGTGACCAGGGTTCCGAGGATCAGTGAATACGAAAAGAACGAGCAGGTGTTCAGGACCAACGAGGAGGCTGTAAAGGCGGAGATCTACGAAGAATTTGTCGATTCCATGCTGCTGAAAGGCCTGACACCGGCAACCTCTGAAGAGAAAGAGGCGGAGCCCGCTGCGCCTGCGGCACCAGAAGAGCTGCCCGCAGACATAATTATGGGTTTTCGCGTACAGGTCGGAGCATTCAGCCAGCAGCAGGGTGCCGAGGAAATTGCCTCCCGGGCCAGAGTCAGGCTGGGCCCCACGATTCCTGTCTACGTTCGCTACTATGCTCCCCTCTGGAAAGTGCAGGTGGGCGACTGCCGCACAAGACAGGAGGCGGAAACTCTCCGTGACACGTTGCGTAAAATAGACTATCCGGATGCCTGGATAGTCAGTTCCGGGATAAAGAGGTGAGAGAGGTTGGCTTGATGAGGTCATTCAAGGGGCTCCTGGCAGCCCTTTTCTTTTTTGTGGCGGCCTGTTTGCTCAATGCCGCCGTACCCGAGCAAATCCCTCAGATTGTCTGGCATGTGCTGAAAATAGAGCCCGGCGATAGCCAGACCCGGGCTCTTCTGGCTGGGTCAGGGTTCGAAATTATCGGGACCACTCCGGACGGCGGACTCAAGGTGCTGGCAACCTCAGACCAGAGGCAGTGGCTCGACAGCCTTGGAGTTAAAACCGCAGTCCTGATCTACGACTATGGCCGTTTCCTGGCTGAGAAAAACGCTGAATCCGCCTTTCTTGCTGCCGCAGATGAATTCGCCACAGGCAGCATGGGCGGCTTTTTCAGTCCAGAGGAGGTGCTCGCCTTTGTCGATTCGCTGATCGCCTCGGACAGCTACGGGATTATCTCGGATACCTTTCATATCGGCCTCAGCACCTGGGAAAACCCGATCTGGATGGTAAGGGTGAGCGGTAATTCGGACGGGGATGAAAACATTCCGCAAGTGTTTTACAATTCCCTGATCCACTCGCGCGAGGCAATAAGCATGATGACCCTGCTCTATTTCCTTGGTTTCATCGTGCAAAACTACGGTGTGGCCGATTCGGTAACAGACCTGGTGGACAGCCGCGAGCTCTATTTTCTCCCCGTTTTCAACCCGGACGGTTACGAAATAAACTGGCGGACCTACCGTGATGAGAACAAATTCGGCCTATGGCGCAAAAACGCCCGCGACAATGACGAAAACGGGATTTTGGACAACCTGGACGGAGTTGACCTGAACCGCAATTTCGATTTCATGTGGGGCTATAACCTTTGGGGATCAAGCAATGATAAAAGAATGGATAATTACCGTGGGCCGAATTCTTTCAGCGAACCCGAGGCAGTGGCGGTGAGGGATTTTATCCGGAGTCATGCGTTTGTAACTGCATTAAATATACACTCTTATGGCCCATACCTGCTAAATCCCTTCAGCTACGCTAATCTTCACACCCCGGATTCGTTGACATATAACCGTCTGGGAGCCGTGCTGACCGCGGAAAACGGCTACCGTTACGGAAATGCAACTGAAATTCTCGGCTATCCGGCTAACGGGGAGCTAACCGACTGGGAATATGCCGATACCACGAAGAATGAAATAATCGCCTGGGCTTTGGAGATCGGTACAAAGGAGGACGGTTTCTGGCCGCCTGCGAACCAGATTACCCGCCTGGCCCGGGAGAATCTCCCCCTGCTTTTCACCCAGGCCCGGATTTCCGGATTCTGGCCGCAACTCGATTCTCTGGAGCAGGTTGCCGACTCAAGCAATTCTACGAGGGTGACTCTGCATTTGAGATTTTCCAATACGGGCCTGTTACCCAATCGGGAGCCTGTCACCCTGCGCCTGGTAGAACATGGCAAAGGTATCAATCCCATCGACTCTGTAGCCAGCGTCCAGATCCTTGAGGCGGCTTTCCCGCCTGTTTTTAGCAGGGATAGCCTGAAAGTTGTCTTTGAACAATGGGCGTTCAGTTCATCTGTTAAATTGGCATTCTTTGAAGGCGCGCAGAGGATCAGGATAATCACGGCCGAACTCCGGCGTCCGGGCGAACCGGACTACGATCTCGATGGTGACGGCCGCACGAGCATTTTCGACCTTCTGGCATTGCTGAAAGTGCTTTCCTCCGGAGCGCCTGCGGGTGAAGATGCATCAAAATACGATTTGACCGGTGACGGCAAGGTGGACATTTTCGACCTTCTGACACTGCTGAAAGAACTCTCCTATTTACAACGCCTCAAGCAGTAGGATCAAAAAGATGTTTTATCTTTGATTAAGTTATTATTTTCAGGAAAAGTTGCTGATATATATTACGGGCTGGTACATTTCCCGGATATCGATACAGCTAAAATCAACCGGTTCAGGAAAAAATATGATCCAACCTATGAATTGAAACAGCTTGGGGCAATTAGCTTTTACTGGTTTTAAAACAGGGCAACAATCAAGTAATCCGGCTGCATGACGATCTTTATCAAGGCGTGCTGGAGCCCTGTTTAAGGAGAGATATTGAATTTATCCCTCACCTGGCTCTTGATCTTTTCACAGAAAAAGGATCGGATTATCAATATAAGGCCCCTGGCAAATTACCTTTTGATGAAGAGACATTCAATTTTGCTCTTGAGGAAGCAAAAGGGTTGGAACTCGATTACAGATGTGTGTTTAATAAACTGCATCTGATGGAATCGAACGATGATTTCGCAACCATTTCTATAATCAGGGAATTTGAATTAAAAGGTATGTACGAATGATCAGACAGGAAAAAGTGATAGTCCTCGATTTCGGCGCCCAGTACAGCCAGTTGATAGCCCGTACTGTGCGCGAGCAGCACGTGTATTGCGAGATTCTGCCCTATACGGTTTCCGTGGACACTTTGCTCGATATCGCACCCAAGGCGATAATTCTTTCCGGGGGCCCGGCGAGTATCTACGACGAAGATTCTCCCAAGTGTGACCCGAAGATATTTTCCCTGGGCGTGCCGGTGCTCGGTATCTGCTACGGGATGCAGCTTATCGGCTCTTACGAAAACGCCCTGATCAAGCAAGCCGAGAAACGCGAATACGGCAAAGCGATACTCAGGATCGAAGATTTCTCCGACCTGTTCGCAGGCTTTGAGCAGAAAGGCGAAATCCAGGTCTGGATGAGCCACGGTGACTCCCTGGCCGGGGTGCCGGTGGGCTACTGGCTGCTCGCCGGAACTCAGAATTGTACGGTAGCCGCAATCGGCAGCCGGGAGAAAAAAATCTACGGGGTGCAGTTCCACCCTGAGGTGGCGCACACTCCGCTCGGCTACAAGGTGATTGCGAATTTCCTGTTCTCCGTGGCAGGCTGCACCCCAGACTGGACACCGAGCTCATTTATCGAGGAGACCACGCAGATTATCAAGGACACAGTGGGAAACAATAAAGCAATCTGCGGCCTCAGCGGGGGAGTGGATTCCTCTGTGTCCGCGCTTCTGGTTCACCGTGCGATCGGTGATAACTTTACTTGCATCTTCGTTGACCACGGCCTTTTGCGTAAAAACGAGGCTGCTTCGGTAGAAGAAACGTTCAGGGTTCATCACAAGATGAACCTGATCGCAGTGGACGCCGCGGATCAGTTTCTCAACGCGCTGGCCGGGGTAATCGACCCGGAGCGCAAGCGCAAGATCATCGGCGAGATTTTTATCCGCGTTTTCGAAAAAGAGGCCCGCAAGCTGGGCCGGGTATCCTGGCTGGTTCAAGGTACGCTTTACCCGGATGTGATCGAGTCGGGTTCGGTAAAAGGCCCCTCGGCCACGATCAAGACCCACCACAATGTGGGCGGCCTGCCCGAGGAAATGAACCTCGATCTTATCGAGCCGTTGCGCGAACTGTTCAAGGACGAGGTTCGCGCTGTTGGGCGGGAGCTCGGCCTGCCCGAGCAAATTGTGGGCCGCCACCCGTCCCCCGGTCCGGGACTGGCGGTAAGAGTGCTTGGCGAGGTGACACGCCAGCGCCTGGATATCCTTCGCGCCTCGGATGATATTTTCATCTCCGAGATCAACCGGGACGGCCTCTACGATGAAATCTGGCAGGCATTCGCCGTGCTTCTTCCGGTCCAGAGTGTTGGGGTAATGGGAGATGAACGCACCTATGACAACGTGATCGCCCTTCGCGCAGTAACCAGTCGCGACGGGATGACCGCAGACTGGTACCGTATGCCCCAGGAAACACTGAGCCGGATATCCAACCGGATTATCAATGAGGTGAAGGGCGTAAACCGCGTGGTCTATGATATCAGCAGCAAGCCCCCGGCGACTATTGAATGGGAGTAATACAGGATTCACAATAGTTGACAAAATTGTAACAAATTAGCCTTTTCTCGCATTCCTATTAAAGAAACCCGCCAGTGATTAATCAACTAATTCAGCGAAAAAGGAAAGTCTTTGAAAAACAAAGAGAGGAACAAGGGGTTGATAGACCTGTTCCGGGGCCTGATGGAATCGATGAAATGCGCCGTGCTCCTGCTGATAATTCTCACCATTGTCAGCCTCGTTGGTGTGCTGCTACCGCAGTTTCCTCCCAATGGTTTCACCGGAAGTCTCCCGGAACTATACTTGAGTAAATACGGCTCTGTAGTGGGCGGTATTTTCGTCTTTCTCGGACTGGATCACTTATTCACGGTCTGGTGGTACTACCTTTTTCTGATGTTGCTCTGCCTTAATATTACTGTCTGCTCAGTCAAGCGCCTGGGAGTGATTCTCAGCATGGTGCGCAAGGTGGACTTTCTCGATGGTGAGGAGAAATACAGAAAGCAAAGCAACACCCGTATAATTAAACTCGAACTCCCGGTTGAACAGGCCGTCGGCTCTGTGGGCGAAATATTCGAGAGATCCGGGTATAAGGTATCCTCCAGCCATGGTGAGAATCAAAACAACCATCTGCTATACGCCAGGCGTGGTGCCCTCAGCCACTTCGGCCCGTTTCTTACCCATATCAGCATGGTGATTATCATTATCGGCGCGGCTGTTTCCTATATGCTTTCTTTCAAGCATTTCCAGTGGCTGGCCCCCGGAGAGCTCATCGAGATACCGAATCTGAGCTATATGGCCAGCCCGTCTTACCAGTTGGAAGTTATGGCGGGTCGGCTGGCTGGTGCTTTCGGTATCCAGAGAAAACCCTCCTCCTTGATGACCGCAGACCGGGTTGTGCGCGGGAGTGACTGGCGCAGACTGCCGGAAAATCTGTCGGTCGGGAAAAAGTTCCGCGTGAGGCTTGAAAAGTTCGACGCTCTTTTTACACCGCAGGGCAGGCCCAAAGCCTATCTTTCCACGGTCACGGTGCTCAGCCCTGAGGAGGAGGAACAAGAGCTTTATTCTTACCTGATCAAGGTCAATGATCCCCTGATTCATGAAGGAGTATATTTTTACCAGAGTTCTTATTCTCCAGGTGGGGGAGGGGCGCAATGGGTCGATCTCAGCGTGGTCTCCAGCGGCAGCCTTAACTCCCGGCGATACTCGCTGAAACTCAGGCCTGGAACCAATGCTATCCCACTCGGCACCTCGGGCGACTCGATTAAAATCGAGCGTTTTGTCGGCAATTTCAAACTGGGCGGCAACGGCCAGGTCGCCAGCCAGCCCGGCGATTACACAAACCCGGCCGCACAGGTGGTGATTACCAGTGGTGGCGAAGAGCTTTCCCGAAGTTGGGTTTTCAAAAATTTCCCCGATTTCAGCCATAGCCGGCAAAGTTTATACTCGGTTACCATGGGTGATTACGGGAAATCTTACATGACAGGGTTGACCATTCGCACTCACCGCTCGCAGATCGTGATCTGGATCGGTTTTGCCCTGATGGTGGTCGGCGTGCTGCTGTCTTTCTATGTAAATCACCGCCAGATGTGGGTGATGGTAAAACCAGAAAATTCAGGCTCCAGGGTTTACCTGGCCGGAATCTCCTATAAATGGAAACAGCCGTTTCTCACAGAGTTCAAGAGCCTGGGAGAAAAGATCAGGAAAATTTCCCCCAACTGACTTTGCCGGCAGTGTGAAGATAAAAAGTAATTTCCAGACAACAGAGGTTGAAATATGGAAGCAGCATTATTCAGGATCACGCTCTGGAGCTTTTTCGCTGGTATGATCGCTCATTTTCTGAGCCTTTATCCCAAAGATGGAAGCAAAGCCGGGGGGAGGTTGCTGGTTCTCGCCTGCGTGTTTATCATTATCGGGTTCGCCAGCCTCACCACCACAATCCTTTCCCGCTGGATTGTCCAGGCCCGGATTCCGATCAGTAGCTCCTATGAGTATCTCAGCGTTCTCGCCTGGTGCGTTGCAGTACTGTACTTTATCGTAATGTACAGGATGCGCAGTATGTTTATCGGCGCCTGTATCTCGCCCGGGCTTTTCCTTGCAGTGGTTTTTGCAGGACTCTACCCCAAACGTCTCGAAATGACACTGATCCCGGCGCTTCAGTCCTACTGGCTGAAAATCCACGTGACAATGACTATTGTCGGCGAGGCTGCTTTTGCCCTGGCTTTCCTGGCGGGAATCCTTTACCTGATTAAAAATGTCCGCTGGGATGAGACCTCTTCCACAGTCAAGAGGAAAAGCCTTCCCCTTTTTATGGCTACCCTTATCGGGGCAATGCTCTTCGTGCTCGTGCTGCGCTTCTCAAGCCTTGTGCTCACAGAAGTCAGAGGGCTGAAAGCGTTCATGGGGATTCTCGGCGGGGGTTTTCTAACTGCGATTCCATTTTATCTCTTTTTCTGGCGCAAGTGGATTTCGCCTGACACCGGAAATTTCGGCGGGCTTGTTTTCGCCCTGGTAACCCTTTCGCTGATGGTCAGCGGAATGTCCCTGGGTTCGCTGGCGAACAGGAACAGACAGCAGCTTGAAAACTATATGCGCAGTATCAGGGCGGTCGATGAATTGACCGGCCTTTTGAACGCCGGCGATACCAGGCTGACCCGGGAGGCCTGGCAGGATTTTATCGAAAGTAAAAGAGAAAAACTCGACCTGATTCTCAGGCTCGAGGACCTTCAGGCTGAAAAGAAACGGACGCTGACTCAGGCGGATGCTGCAGAGGTTTTTGCCGGCAATCGGTTTCCCGGAGAGTTCACTTTCCCTTTGAGCCTGGGGGAAATCCGCGAGGAAAGTTACCTTTTGTCAAAAAACATTGTCTATCTCGAAGAAATAGTGGAACGCACCGGGCTTCCTGCGCAGGTTTCTGCCCTGCGGGCTTTGCGCAACCGGCTGATAAACAATTATAACAGTGTTTTCGCCAGGGACATTCTTCCGTATGACAAAGGCCGTGTGTCGGCATTTATCGGCTATATGTTCATGTTTGCGATCCCGGTGTTTATTATCCTTTACTTTTTATCCCGCTCAATCCAGAGCCGGGTTCCAGAGCTGGAAACACTGGATTCGGTGGCATACCGCTCGGTGAGTCTGGGTTTTCCCATTTTCACTTTCGGAGCCCTGATCGCAGGGGCGATCTGGGCGCATTATGCCTGGGGCAGGTGGTGGTCCAATGATCCGAAAGAGGTGGGCAGCCTGATAGTCTGGCTAACCTTTCTGATTTATCTCCACGCCCGACACGTGAGGCTCTGGAGCGGCAACCAGGCGGCAGTGGCTGCAATCCTGGGATTCCTTTTCGCTGTGCTGACCTTTGTGGGCAACTCGGTTCTGGGCGGCCTTCACGCCTACGGATAAGATGACGCCAGGGAAACGACACACATGAAAACCACATCTCTTTTACTGGACAAGCTGTGTTTTTCCTACCCCTCGGATCCTGAAAACACAGTTTTCGAATCCCTCTATGCCAGAATTCCGCTGGATTCCGAAACTCTGATTCTGGGCGGCAATGCCTCAGGCAAAAGCACTCTCGCCAAACTTCTGGGATGCCTGGACGAACCGACAGAGGGCAAGATCGTCTGGCCGGTAACCCGGCAGAGCGGGAAAAATCCGGGTTGGGAACCGATCCGGGCAGGAGTCGTGTTCGAAAATCCCAGATTCCAGTTCCAGTCTTTCTATGTGAAAGAGGAACTCGAAGCCGGGCTGATTTACAGGGGCGCTGGCACCGGGGAACGAAAGCGCGCAATCAGCAAGGCGGCCGAAGAACTGGGTCTCGAGCCTTATCTGGAAATGGGAGTTCAGGATCTGGAAGCCCCGGTACAGCTTGCGGTCCTGGTCGCCAGCTTTCTTCTTCTTTCGCCGCGCCTGCTCGTGCTCGATTTTTCTCTCGCCCTGCTGGAGAAGGCCTTTTGCGAGCGCCTGCTCAATGAGTGCCGCGCGCCTTCCGGGCCGGCTCTTGTGGTTTTAAGCCGCCGGGCTGACGACCTGGCACTGATAGGCTCTCCAGCCACGGCCTTTCTTCTCAAGAACGGAAAGCTGAAAGAGTTTCCCGCCACAGAGGATAATCCACAAGTGCTGGAAATACTCGAAAGAGCGGATATCCTTCTGCCCTGGTATGCGCACCTCACCGCCGAGCTTCATAAAAAGGGGCTGACCAGCCGTATCTTCTACGAAAACGAGAAAGATCTTATCGGGGAAGTAAATGCTGCCGTCCGGCGCAAAACCGGGTGTGATCCGGCAAACAGGGGATCATGCTAGCCCTTTTGATTGAAAATTTCCAGGCATAATTTTGCAATTACCGTTTTGGTTGCTTTCTTCATTTGCTATTTCACCTTGAACTGTAAATTCCCTACCTTTATACCGCTGATTTAATTCTTCCTCAGCTTTGAAACCTATTCATATTTCCCCGGAACAAAGCCGTTTTGATAAAGTATTAAAAATAACGTCGGGTTTGATTACAGGTTCGACCCGGGCGAAATTTGTCGCCCGGCCGGCAGTTTTTATTTGCTTGCCGAAGGCGTTGCCTTTTGTCCTGTAAGCGGTTAAAATCTAAATGGGAAGTGGCTTATAGATTCCGAGCGAATAAGGGGAGATATGGAAGTGGATTCATTATTTTCCGAGCGCTCTTCTGTCCGCCATCATTTCTGGGTTTCTGCTATTGTATTAGCTGCTGTCTTTTTTCTTTCCGGACCCGATCTCAGCGCTCAGTTCACCGGGTTCGGCAAGAACAAGGTTCAGTACAGCGATTTCGACTGGAGAATCCTGGCGGGCGAGCATATAGATATTTACTATTATCCTGAAGAAGAGGAAATCGCCTACCTGGCCCTGAAAGAGGCGGAAGACGCCTATGATAAACTGTCTTTCTATTTCAACCACCACGTTTTCCGCCGCATTCCGCTGATTATTTTCAGCGCGCACCATTATTTCCAGCAGACAAATATCATCGAGTCTTTTATCCCTGAAGGAGTAGGAGGGTTTACCGAATTTCTCAAGGGCCGGGTCGTTTTACCGTTCAACGGTTCGTTCGAGGATTTCCGCCACGTGCTGTGGCACGAGATGGTGCACGTTTTCCAGATCGGCAAGGCAAACCAGTCCTACAGGATTCGCCCGCGCGGCCAGAAAGCGCGTATGCCTCTGTGGTGGACCGAGGGCATGGCGGAATATTTCAGCTCAGAGTGGGACACCAGGGCTGACATGTACATGCGTGACCTGGTGCTTAATAACCGGGTGCCGCCTATCGAAAGACTGGATATCTATAATTATTCGGGAATCATCTACAAGCTGGGCCAGTCTATTCTCATGATGCTTGGTGAGCGCTTCGGGGATGAAATGATCGTGAGGATGTACGAAAATCTCTGGCAGTTCCATGAATTCAAGGCCCTGTTCGAATATGTCTACGGAATCAAGTTCGAGGATTTCGGCAAACAATGGGCGCATGAGCTGAAAAAACGCTATTATCCGGACGTGCTGGACAAGGAGGAGATAAGAATCGCCGATATCGTTGATGTCGCCACGAAAAGCTGGGCCAACATGCACCCCTCGGTATACACCTCTTCCAAGAGCGGAAAACAGCGCGTTGTTTTTGTCTCGCCGCGAACCGGTTATCTGGATATTTACAGCGTGCTTCTGGCAGAGGGAGAAAAAGACCGGAAAAAACATATAAAGGGTGGAAGAAGTGCTGAGTTCGAATCATTTCACCCGTTCCAGACCCGGATGGATGTCAGCAACAGCGGGAATCTTCTCTTCTCCAGCAAGTATCATGAAAAAGACGCGCTTTTCCTGTGGAGTCTGGATAAGAATAAAAAAATTGCCCGTTACAGATTCAAGGGCCTGGTCGGGATCAGTTCTCCCAGTTGGGGGCCGAATGAGAAAAAGATCGTTTTCAGCGGCCTGAGTGTAACTGGATTTTCGGACATCTATATTTTCGACCTGGGATCTGAAAGGCTCACCAAACTGACCAGCGACAGGTACGCCGACGACTATCCGGATTTCTCTCCTGACGGCAGGTACGTGGTTTTCAGCTCGGACAGGAGTGTATACGGGGAAGGGGGATACCGCAACCTGTTTCTCTATGACATCCAGACCCGTCAGATTATATACCTCACCATGGGCAAATGGAACGACAGCCAGCCCTGTTTCAACGCAGACGGCACTGAGATCGCTTTCATATCCGACCGCAACGGACTGCCGAACCTTTATCTGATAGATCTGGAAGGCGCCGGTGCGCAGTTGACCAATTTTTTCAACGGCATGTTCGGCTTCGACTGGACAGCCCGAGACTCGGGTTTCGTTTTTACCGCGCTCAACACTCTGACCATGGGGATACATTTTCTCGCTATGCCGGATTCGGCAGTAGATTCGATCAGCCTGGACCGTGAAACCCGGATCCTTCAGTGGGACTGGGAGGATTACAAGGAACAGGTGGAGAGCAAGGACACTGAAAAACAGCCCTACAAGAGGGACTTTACCCTTGATTTCGCTTACGCCCAGGTCGGTTACACGCCTTCACCGTATTACGGCGGCACTTACGGGCAGGGAATGCTGATGTTTTCCGACATGATGGGAGACGAGTTGATCCTGATTTCAGCAGGCAACTCCGCAACCTCTACCGAGGATTTCTGGGACAGTTTCAACGGCGCGGTAACTTATTACAACCGCAAAAGCCGGGTAAATTACGGCTACGGTGGTTTCCGCTTCGCAGGACGCTTCGTGGACTTTATCAGGGATGAGCTTTTCTACGAGCGCACCCACGGGATTTTCGGGCTTTTCAGCTACCCGGTTTCTAAATATTACCGGGTCGAAACCGGAATGAGCTTCATGAAAAGCTACCGGGAGGATTATTTCCTCCAATTTGTCAGGGATTCCTACCTGGTAACAAACTCGATCTCTTTGATCAAAGATACCTCGATCTACCTGCCCTCCGGCCCGATCGACGGCGAGCGTTGGCATATCGGCATGGCCCTGACCACAGATATCAGCGAGGGTCGCACGGACAACATTTCCCTGTTGCTCGATATCAGGAAGTACTTTAGATTGACCACTTTCAGCGCCTATGCGGTACGGCTCCAGGGAAGGTACAGCGGGGGTAAGATCCCTTTCCGCTATATTATGGGCGGAAGCTGGTCCCTGCGAGGCTATCCGCGCTGGTCTATTATCGGTTCGCGCAGCGTGCTGCTCAATCAGGAGCTGCGTTTTCCCCTCTATCACCGGATCGACCTCTGGCTGGGTCTGGGCAGGGTTCCGCTTCCCGGAGTGGAGGGCGCGTTATTTTTCGACATGGGCAATGCCTGGGACAAGTGGGAGGATTATCCAGGACTGCTGGCCAGTGCCGGCTTCGGTTTGCGGATGAGCCTCGGCGGGCCGCTGATTCTCAGGCTCGACCGGGCGAGACGGATTAACTGGCTTAAAGGTGATCGCGGGGCAAGGCGCTTGATTGGAAGAAAATATTATACGAATTTCTTTTTCGGTTTCAACTATTGATGAAAATTCGCTGCCCTGAAAATTTCCGCTTTCGATACCGACGGCCCGATCAGTGCTTGCGATTATTTCAGATCGTGCTTGAGAGCCATCATTCCCCCCTATCAAGGGGTATATTCCAAAATTCCCCCTATCAAGGGGGAACATTCCAAATTCCCCCCTATCAAGGGGGGAGACAGGGGGGTGTTATGTTATACAGTTGGGGCCTGGTACCCGAAATCGGGATCACGGATTTCAGGGATTCACAAACGGATCACACCGATACCTCGTGGCTTTGCCGCGAGGTAGTTCATTACCCGGTTGTACCCAAATTGAAACCGGTATGGTAACACTGTTCTTTGATGAGCAATAAATTCAGAAGGGTAAGCCGAATATGTCAAAAACGGACAAAACGAAAAGACTTGTCTCTTACAAAGAAAAAATTCTTCCGCTGGAGGACTTACTTGCCAGGCTCGAGCAGGAGCGCGCCGCAGGTAAAAAAATCGTTTTCACCAACGGCTGTTTCGATATTCTCCATCCGGGCCATATCGCCTATCTGGAGGATGCCGCAGCCTGCGGGGACGTGATGGTGCTCGGGCTGAACTCGGACGCCTCTGTCAGACGGCTCAAGGGTCCCGAGCGGCCGATTAATTCCGAGCAGGACCGCGCAGTGATGCTGGCCGGGCTGGCAAGCATAGACTACGTAACGCTTTTTGACCAGGATACGCCGATAGAGCTGATAAGTGCGGTAAAGCCGGACGTGCTGGTCAAGGGGGGTGACTGGACGATCGAGAATATCGTGGGTGCGGATTTCGTGCAGGGGCGCGGGGGAGAGGTTTATTCCCTGCCGTTCAGGGAAGGCTACTCCACCACCAGCTTGATCGAGAAGATCAAGGCCTTGAGAGAGAAGCCAGCCGACGGCCGGGACCCGTGAACAGGGAATAAAATAAGCTGCCGCAAGAAAATAAAAAAAGGGAGGACTATTCCTCCCTTTTTTGGTGGATTTTTAGAAAATTTTAAATTTGTTATATTTGTTTTTTAAGGAAAATAAGGCCCGTTTTTTGCTTGCAAATCAGTAGATGCCTGGTGATATTAAGACGCTTAAATTACATATCTCTGTTGGGAAATCGGATAAGATGTTGACCGGTAAAAGAATCAGATTATTACTGCCTTTATTCGTTTTGATAAATTTCTCCTCTTTGCATGCCCGGAATCTAGAGCCTTCCCTTGAACTCATCATTCAGAAAGCTCCTACAGATTCATTGCTGACAGTGCTGGTACGCCCGGCCCTGGAGGTGGAAATCTCCGCAGTCGAAAGCGACCTCCTGCGCCGGAGAGCCTCCCGCGCCGAGCGCCACCGAAGGATAATCCGGGTGCTCAGGACAAAAAGTGAAACCGCCCAGGGGAGCCTTCGAGAATTCCTGCAGAGTGAACGCAGAGCAGGCCGAATCCTGAAATACCATCCTTACTGGATCGCCAACCTGGTTGCGGTTACGGCAACTCCTGCGGCGATCCGCGCAATTGGTGCAAGAAGTGACGTGGCTGATGTGCTCGAAAACAAAACGATCAGGCTTCAGGCTGATAAAAAGAAAACAGGCCCGGGATTGTCTTCAGAAGGCGATATTCCCGGTCTCGCTTCGAACGGATACTATTTCAACTGGGCGCTGGATCGCCTTAACGTGAGAAAGCTCTGGCAGAGGGGCCTTACAGGGCGCGGCATCCTGGTCGGGATAATCGACTCAGGCGTGGACGGCACCCATCCCGCCCTGGATGAGAAATGGCGCGGCGCTAATGGGGCCACAGCCACGGAAAGCTGGTTTGACGTAATCAATGTGATGCCCACACCTTATGATGATAATGGAATCACACACGGTACGCGTGCCATGGGCTGCATCCTGGGCCAGGATGGCGCCGACACTATTGGCGTGGCTCCGGATGCCCAGTGGATTGCCGCCAAGGCTTTTGATTCCTATGGTAACACAGATTTAGCGAAAATTTTAAACAGCTTCGAATGGATGGCAGACCCTGACGGCGACCTGAATACAGTGGATGACGTTCCGGATATCCTTAACCTCTCGTGGGCTGATGATGATACGAAGGGATGTCTCCAGTCTTACTGGGAGCCGATCGATAATCTCAAGGCCCTGGGTGTGACTGTGCTCATAGCCACGGGTAACGATGGAACGAAAGTCGGGTCGCCAGCTAACCGGCCCGGGTATTTTGCTGTCGGGTCTGTGGACTCATTGTCTCAGAAATCTTCCTTTTCTTTGGTCGGGCCATCTATTTATGACAACACGACAATCAAGCCGGACGTGGTCGCTCCGGGCGAGCAATTTTTTTCAACCGTTGGTTCAGC
>Ga0114922_10003470_pt1 | contig 14674 bp, 12 predicted proteins | sample AartaG_FD_100975 | JGI IMG/M metagenome (GOLD analysis project Ga0114922, IMG submission 100975) | Deep subsurface microbial communities from Aarhus Bay to uncover new lineages of life (NeLLi) - Aarhus_00045 metaG | ecosystem: Environmental > Aquatic > Marine > Oceanic > Sediment | place...
AATTTGACAATTTTTCACGTACGAGCCTGCCGATTCACACCGAAATCTCACAGGAATTCTTCCTGAAGGTGCTCGAAAACGGCTACATCGAAACCAATACGATCACGCAGCTCTTCTGCGAGAACTGTCAGCGGTTTCTGCCGGACAGGTACGTTGAGGGGATATGTCCCAATTGCGATAAGCCCGGCGCGCGCGGCGACCAGTGCGAGAGCTGCGGCAGATGGCTGGATGCGATTGAATTGATCGAACCGCACTGCAAGATATGCGACGGTAAGCCCATTCCGCGTGAGACCACCCATTGGTTCCTCAAACTGAGCATGTTTCAGGAACGGCTGTCCAAATGGATGGACTCCAAAACGCATTGGAAGGACAACGTCAGGAACTTCTGCGCCGGCTGGTTCAAGGAGGGGCTCAAGGATAGAGCGATCACCAGAGATCTGTCCTGGGGAATTCCCGTGCCGCTGGAAGAGGCTGAAGGGAAAGTCCTTTACGTATGGTTTGACGCCCCGATTGGGTACGTTTCCTCGACGAAGGAGTGGGCCGCAGCGCGGGGAGAACCCGACCTGTGGAAAGAGTACTGGTTCAATCCTGACTGTCGCATAGTCCATTTTGTCGGCAAGGACAACATAGTGTTTCACGCGATAGTCTGGCCGGCCATGTTGTTGGGGCATGGCGAGTACGAGCTGCCGAGCGAGATACCCGCTAACGAGTTCATGAACATTCACGGTGAGAAGCTGTCCACGAGCAGAAACCTGGTCATATGGGTTTCGGACTATTTGAAGGAGTTCGAGCCGGACCCGCTGCGGTACTGCATTGCGGCAAACGCGCCGGAAAACAGCGACAGCGACTTTGCGTGGCAGGACTTCCAGGCACGCAACAACAACGATCTCGCCGATATACTCGGGAACTTCATCAACCGCACGTTGACTTTCGCCGAACGGTTCTTCGACGGAGTTGTGCCGGAACGCGGCGAGCTGGACGAGGAGGACAAGAAGTTCCTCGGTACACTCGAGTCGGCTCCGGCGCGCGTAGGTGACTATTTCGCTGCGTTCAGGGTGAGACGGGCGGCAACGGAACTGATGAACCTTGCGCGGGCGGGTAACAAGTACTTCAACGATAAAGAACCGTGGCGCACGCGCAAGACGGATCTGGCGAAGTGCGGCACAACGATCAACCTGTGTACGCAAATGATCCGTACGCTGGCGGTACTTTTCCATCCTATTCTTCCTTTCTCCACCGCGAAAGTATGGAACATGCTCGATCTTGACGGCGAGGTCGGACAGGCGAGTTGGGACGAGGCGGGCGCGACGGCGGTGCCTGCCGGTCATAAGCTTGGCAAGGTGGAGGTCCTTTTCAAAAAGATTGAAGACGATGTCATCGAACAACAGGAAAAGAAGCTCGGCGAGATCTGGGAGGCCCAAAGTTGAACCCGGACTTGCTCTTCCCCTGCTCTGCCACGTGAACCCTCGCAGTTCCTGAGATACATGTTTCGCGAAATCCTCGGTGCGTGACGCAGTTGCGTTTGGAGGCGGATCGGAGTAGAATAATGTTGACAGGAGATAGCTTTAGGGGATGAGGCAATGAGAAGTACAGGCGCGGCAAGACCAGTCATTCTTGCAATGGTGATAGCCATGACGATTTCAAACTGTTCCGGAGGCAGTGCGTCTGAGAAGGTGCGAAAGGCGCGGTATGATGGGTCTCGGGGTCAGGCGTGGTATCCGGGAAGCGAAAAGGCGTTACGGCGGCAGCTCGAGACGTTCTTTGACAAAACCGACGTCAAACCGCCTGCAGGGAAGATACGTGCGCTTATTGCGCCTCATGCAGGGTACGCCTTTTCCGGGCAAACGGCGGCGTACGCTTACAAACCGCTGCAAAAGGGGGATTACGAACGCGTCATCCTCTTGGGTGTGAACCATCGAGCCGGTTTGGCCAGGGGTGGTGCGATCACCGATGTCGAGAGCTGGGAGACGCCGCTCGGGGCCATCGCCGTGGATCGCGAGGTTTGCGACGAGCTGCTCAAGAACGAGTTTTTCACCTCTATTCCCGCCAACATGGATATGGAGCACTCCCTGGAAATACACTTGCCGTTCTTGAAGGAGCGGCTTGGGGAGTTCAAGCTGGTACCTGTGATGGTCGACGAGGTCAGCGACGAGGTCTGTCGCAGGATGGGCGCGGCGCTGAAACCGTTCGTCGACGAGCAGACCCTTGTGGTGGCCAGTTCGGATTTCACGCACTACGGTCGAGATTACCGCTACTTGCCGTTCGAGGACAACATTGAAGAGAACCTCAAGAAGCTCGATACGGGTGCTGTCGAGCGGATCAACGATGCTGATTTCAAAGGTTTTCGCGATTACGTGCGCAAAACCGGCGCCACCATCTGCGGGAGGCACCCAATTGGCATTCTGCTAAGCATCATGCCTGAGGATATGACAGGCGAGCTTGTACGTTACGATACATCCGGGAGGCTGACAGGGAATTTCAGCATGTCGGTGAGCTACGTCTCGATAAGGTTTTGCGGCGACCTGAAACTGCTGAATATGAGCGAGAGAAAAACGCTTCTGCGGCTCGCGAGAGACACCATTGAGACGCACCTGTCATCGGGGAAGAAAGTTGACCCGACCAAGGGCGACTATGAGTTGACGCCGTTGATGAAGAGGAAGCTCGGCACGTTCGTGACGCTGAAGAAGCACGGACAACTCCGCGGCTGTATCGGCATGATACAGGAGAAGATGCCTCTGTATCAGGCTGTTGTCGATTACGCAATTCACTCTGCAACTAAGGATCCGCGATTCAAGCCGATGACTGCCGATGAGGCTAAGGAAGTCGACATTGAGATATCGGTGATGAACCCGACGGCGGACCCGATGACTCCGTTCCAGAAGGTCAAGGATGTCTCCGAGATAGTGATTGGCAGGGACGGTCTGCTCCTCAGGAGAGGGTCTTACCAGGGTATACTGCTGCCGCAGGTGCCGGTGGAACAGGGATGGGACCGCGACAAGTATCTAGAGGGTATATGCCGGAAGGCCGGTGTGCCGAACGGCGCCTGGAAGGATGCGAAGACGGAGCTGTACAGATTCAGCGCGCAGGTTTTCGGCGAGAAGGAGCAGCCACAAACAAGGTAGGGCGGGCGTGTCGCCCGCCTGGATCCGGGAAGACCGATGAAGGTCAATAGACGAACGTTTCTAGCAGGTTTGGGTTCAATAGGTGCCGGGGCGGGACTGGCATCGTCGCGGACGACTGCGGCGGCGTCCAGGGCGGGTCGCGCACACGTCGTCAGCGTCAGGCGGCCCGACGTCTTCGGGAAGGATGACAAGTCGGACGTCCGGGGTCTCGGGATCGATTCCAAGCTCGTGTACCAGATGGTGCACGAGAGTGTGACCGCGCTGGTCGGGACGAAGACCAGCGATGACGCGTGGAAAAATCTTTTCGGCCCGGATGACGTGGTCGGGATCAAGATCAACTGTCTTGGCGGACGGATGATCTCGTCTCACCCGGCAATCGTCGAGGGAATCGTTCAGGGATTGCGTAAAGCGGGCGTATCGGACAACAACATCATCGTGTGGGACAGGTTCTCGAGGGAGCTCAAGACGGCGGGGTTTTCCATATACGCAGCACGGAGAGGCGTGAGGTACCTCGGGACGGACGCTCGGGGATACGGTTATCATCTCGAACCGATACAGTATCGTTCTATAGGGAGCCTTTTCAGCAGGATACTCACCTCGGAATGCAGCGCAATTGTAAGCGTACCGGTGCTCAAGGACCACGATCTCGCGGGCATAACGCTCAATTTGAAGAACTTCTACGGAGCAATACAGAAACCCAGCCTGTACCACGATAACGGATGCGACCCGTACATTGCGGACCTCAATGCGCACCCGTTGATAAAGGACAAGATGCGGCTCGTGGTCGCCGACGCGCTCGTCGGCGTGTACGATGGCGGTCCCTCATACAAGCCGGACGGCGCGTGGCGTCATGCGGGTGTCCTTGCATCCACCGACCCGGTCGCGATTGACCGCGTCGGCGCGGATATCATCGAAGCGAAACGAGCCGAGGAGGGTAAGAAACCGCTGAAGGATGTCGGACGTGAGCCCACGCATATTCATACTGCAGCCAGATTGGGCCTGGGACAGGATGATCCCGACAAGATCGATGTAGCTGAAGTCTAGATCGCAAGAAGAGGGTGCCGTGAGAATGAGGATTTCGAGGAGGAGTTTCCTTTCAGCTTCGGCGGCGGCGGCCGCGTCTCTGCCGGTGACGAATCGCGGAAGCTCCGCCCAGACGCCGGACGACCTCGACGATTCGAAGTACGTTAAGGAAGCGCGGTATTACGAGAAGCTGGAGGGCGGCAAGATAAAGTGTACTCTGTGTCCGCACGAGTGCGAGGTGGCGGACATGGAGCGGGGTACCTGCAGCGTACGCGAGAACCGCGGCGGCACGTACTACACGCTGGTGCATTCAAGGCCCTGTTCGCTGATGGTAGATCCGATCGAGAAAAAGCCGCTGTTCCATTTTCTGCCCGGGTCGGGTGCCTTTTCGATCGCTACCGCCGGCTGCAACATGGGATGCAAGTTCTGCCAGAACTGGAACATATCGCAGTTCCGACCTGAAGACGTCGAATGCAGGTATCTCTCGCCGGAACAGGTGGTTGCACTTGCCAAACGGAGCGGATGCAAGTCTATTGCTTACACCTATAGTGAACCGGTAGTGTTCTACGAGTACATGTACGATACGGCGGTTGCGGGACAAAAGGAGAATGTCCGGAGCGTGATCATCAGCAACGGGTTCATCAACCAGGAACCCGTGGTCGAGCTATGCAAGGTGCTCGATGCCGTGAAAGTCGACTTGAAAGCATTCACGGAGAAGTTCTATCAGGAAACGTGTGCCGGCGAGCTTAAACCGGTGCTGGACGCGCTTAAGTGGATCAAGGAGACCGGCACATGGCTCGAACTTGTCGTCTTGATAGTCCCCACGCTAAATGACAGCAAGGACGAGATCAAGCGGATGTGCGAGTGGGTTAGTTCGGAGCTCGGCCCGGATGTGCCGATGCATTTCTCGCGGTTCCGCCCTACATACATGATCAAGAACCTGCCTGAGACGCCCCTCAAAACGCTTGAGATGGCCAGAACGACGGCGGTTGAAGCGGGGATCCAGTTCTCGTACGTCGGCAACGTGCCGATGCACCCGTTCGAGAACACGTACTGTCCGAAATGTAACGAAATGCTCATCCGGCGTATCCAATACCGCACCACCGTCACCGGTCTCAAAGACGGGAAATGTCAGAAATGCGCCACCACGATCCCCGGCGTGTGGTCCTGAACTGGGCTCAGTTGTCCACAATATCCTTCCGCTGCCCGGGGGAGCATCCTATCCTAGATTGTTTCTCATCCATTTTTCTTGGCAACAAAACGGTCGTCTCGCGCGTTGTAGTCTGTGGGGAAGTAGGAGAGCCACGGCCCATCGAATCAATGTTTGCAGGGAGGAGATACTAACATGAGGACTCTAATGGCTTGTTCGCTCGCTTTGCTGGTCGGATGTCTCACTGTGCCTGTGGAGGTAATCGAATCTGCCGAATCCGGTGGTGGTTCCGGCCCGCTGCGTGTCTATCAGGTAGACAAGAGCGTGTCGGACTTTCCTGAAGAAGATCTTTCCACTCCCGAATCCGCTGGCGCGGCAATCAACCGGATCATGGCTAACGGCGGTGACCATGCGACCTGGATGCGAATTAGTTCCGAGACGACCCGAGAGCGTGCGCGGGACGGCGACATGGGAACCAGAGCTATGCCGCCGGAGAAGGCTCAGATGTGGCTTAATGCGCGTATCGTCGAGGTGCGGGTATACAAGGATACGGTCGCCATGGTGATCACGGAACTGCTTGATCCGTCCAAGTTCGACATGCGGTACGTTGGGCGCGAGAACGACCGATGGCTTAATCGTGGTCATGACGGCGCCGTGGATAGCCTTGAAGAAGCGCGCCAGGTATTCGCCAGTAAGTGTGCCAGGTTCGTTCCGAGCGACGAACCGCGTCGTGGCAGAGTTGACGATCTGGAAGCGCATTTGAAGCGTTTCACTCAATTCCTGAAAAGGCACGTCCTGACAGACAAGGTGCAGGATCCCAAGCTCTTTGTTCTAGATGCTCTGGCCAACCACAAGGTCGTAATCATGGGCGAAATCCACCACCGCCCACGATACTGGGCGTTCAATGCTTCATTAGTGGAAGATGCGAGATTCGCTGAGACCGTTGGGACGATCTATATGGAACTTCCCTCGAATGATCAGGCGCTAGTCGACCAGTTTCTGGCGGCGGAAGAGCTGGACACCATGCCGGTGATCGAGATGCTGCGCGACATGCTATGGATGGGGTGGCCGGATCAGCCGATGCTCGATTTCTTCGTCACGGTCTGGAAAGTCAATCAGGGCCTACCGCCTGGGTTGCGACTCCGAATTGTGCCAGTGGACATGGAGAGGCCCTGGGAGAAGATTAGAGAGAGGAAGGACTGGGCCAAATACGACGTTGACCGGGACCGGTACATGGCCGAGAACGTTGTTCGTGACATGAGCGAGCATCCTGAAGAGACGCGAAATGCTCTCTTCATCGTTGGCGTCGGCCACACCATGTTGAACCTGCTGTATCCGGATGGGACCACCCCGATGAAAAGTGCCGGGTGGCATCTGCGCCGGGAGCTGGGTCCCGAAAGCATTTACGCTTTCTTCCCGCACATGCCGGCTCAGACTAATATGGGAGGCGTTCACGGGCGGTTATGTCTTGGCCTTTTCGACACGGCGTTTGCAGCGGTTGGCAACAAGCCGGTGGCGTTTCCTCTGACTACGGGGCCGTTTGGCGAACAATGGTTTGATGCGATGCCGGATAATCCGGCGTCTCCTCGCTCCACCTATCGCCACGGATACAGTGCCTACCTGTACCTGGGGCCGCTGGAGGATGAGATCTTCTCGCCTTTGATAGACGGGTTCTACACGGACGAGTTCATGAAGGAAATCGACCGGCGTTATCGCATGATGTTCGGCAAGCCGTGGCACGAGGCATACGGGCGCGAGAGGACTGACGTCGAGAGCTTTATCGATTGGATGTCCGGCGGTCCTGGCTCTTGGGGGCAGCCGCGAAAATGGATCCCTTTGCTGGGTCCGTTGAACGCATGGCACTATGGCGACGAGTGGGAGGACATGGTTGCCGCCGAAAAGCACAAGTATGCGTTGGAACGTCCGGAGGTGATCGTTGACGCCGCGACCAAGCTCATCGACGCGATACGCACCGCTGACTACGAAAAGGACTACCTCGTAGGCGGTGCGTGGCAACAATTCATCACGGTCGAGTACTGCGTTCAGACTGACTATCCCAGTTGGGTCGCATGGGTCTGTAAAGCGTTCAAGGAGAATCCGATCGAATCCGTGGAGCTCGGCGAAGTTTTCGAGAGCTTCTCCGAGTTCAGAGGCAACGTGCCTACGATTCCATACAAACTGACACTCAGAGACGGATCAGGTCTTGAGGGCAACTTGCGCTTCTATTATTTGCCGGTATTGCAGACTTGGTCCGGACTCGAGGGTCTCGACTGGCATCTGGAGGAAGAGGATAAGTAACCGCTCCCTGCGCGTGAACAGGCTTCGCTGCTCCGAAAACGGGACAGCGCACTCTCTAGCCAGAGTCGAGCTCGTGCATCTCTCTTTGTCACCCTGAGCGAAGCGAAGGGTCTCCAAGACGCTTCGTACGGCAGGGTGCCTGACCATGAGATTCTTCGCTTCACTCAGAATGACGGCATAGAGATCTGTTACGTCGGGGGTCCCGCCCTATTTCCGAGGCGTCCGCGAGCCTCATGGGAAACCTTCCTCTGGAGAGCCGCTAACACTCCACCACCGGTATTGAAGACGCATCGAGAATCTGGTAATATCATGGCGCAGTGTGCTGGAAGGAGCGGGGAATGGGGCCGTGCCTAAACGTGCGATCAGATTGCTTATTCTCGCGGGAGTTATAGCGTTACTCAGCTCCAGTTCGAGCAGGAGTTTTTTCGGACGGTATCCCGCAGCAGGCGGGTTGGCATTCGTGGCCGTAGTGGGATTGCTCTTCTCACTTTTTCCCGACGCGCTCTTCCTGAAGAATCCGTCCGGTGAGGAGAAGGAAGAGGAAGCAGAGGCCCTTCACTCAAGGCGGCGCGGTGCGAGGTTGCTGGGAGTGGCGCTCTTGGTGGCGACGCTTCTGGCGTTCATGTATCTGAGTAGAATTAGATGGAGATGAAATTGTCCGGATCATAGTGGACCGGATCTCAACTCAGTTAAGGAGTGCAGCAGGTGTCTGATCATCCGAAAAGTGATAACGAAAGTCCACCCGGGCCGGGACAGGCACGAGCGGGTGCGATCGGCAGGCTTCGGGAGAGGTTGACGAAGAGTCGGCGCGGGTTCGTAGAGAATGTTCGGCGGGTTCTGCGGAGTCGCACGAAGATAGAGAGCGAACTGTATGATGAGCTGGAGGAAACGCTGATAGAGGCGGACCTCGGCGTGACGACGACGACGGACCTTCTTGAAGCGCTGAGAAGTGAGGTGCGTGAGAAGCGGTTGACGGACCCGGAACAACTGTATGAGGTTCTCGAGGCACAGATTGTATCAATCCTGAGCAGCGAAGACCATTCGCTCGTCCGGGACGGTGCCAAACCGATTGTATACCTCTTCATTGGCGTCAATGGCAGCGGCAAGACGACCACCATCGGTAAGCTGGCGTGCGGGTTGCAGGCTGACGGGAAGAAGGTGCTTCTGGCGGCGGCGGACACGTTCCGTGCGGCGGCGAGCGAACAACTGGCTATATGGAGCGAGCGGGCGGGTGCCGACATTGTCAAACACCACCTTGGAGGCGACCCCGCAGCGGTCGCCTATGACGCGGCAGAAGCTGCTGTGGCTCGGGGTGCCGACTTTCTTATGGTGGACACGGCCGGCAGGCTACACACCAAGGTCAACCTGATGGAAGAGTTGAAGAAGGTCAAACGTGTGATCGGCAAGAAGCTGCCGGACGCGCCGCACGAGACTCTGCTCGTCATGGACGCCACCACTGGACAGAACGGTCTGTCCCAGGCGAGACTGTTCACTGACGCGCTCGATGTGACCGGTATCGTGCTGACGAAGCTCGACGGTACGGCCAAGGGCGGTATCGTCGTCGCGATCAGGAACGATCTCGGCACACCCCTTAAACTTATCGGTGTGGGCGAAGGTAAGGACGATCTTCGACCGTTTGAACCGGCCGCATTTGTCAAAGCGCTTTTCGAGTAGATGCCGTTTCGACGTGCCGAAACCGGTCTCGCAGCTGTTCGGTACTTGACATCTTTCTCAGATCGCGCTTGACAAACGTTGCGGCGGGCTGCTAGGATGCGAACGAAGGTGGTGCATGAGAGGTGGTGCGGGAAGCGGCGGGCCTTCAAATGGGCCGCGAGCTTCCGGTATGCGTAACCATTCGCGCTCATGCCCGACATGTTGACGTGCGGGGCGGTATTATGCCGGACCTGTCCACAGATAGAAACAGTTTCGGCGGCGGCGGAAGCGTCCACCTAGGAAAGGAGGGGATCATGAAAAAAGCGGACCTGATTGACGCGTTGGCGGGGAAGCTGGAGGAGTCGAAAGCGGGAACAGAACGAATCCTGTCAGCTGTACTCGAGAGCATCAAAGATGGACTGCTTGCGGACGGCGTTGTGCAAATCACCGGTTTCGGTACTTTCAAGATACGTACGAGAGCGGCGCGGATGGGGCGTAACCCCAGAACCGGTGAGCCTGTGCAGATTGCCGGTGGCAAAAGCGTGGGGTTCAAGGTCGGAAAAGCACTTAAGGATTCAGTGCAGTAACGCTTCCACGAACGAACGATAGGGGCGGGGAGTTCGACAGGCGGAGTCGAGCCGGACGTCTCTACTCGTGCCTCAGTTGAGTGACAACCTTGCCACGGCTGCATCTACACAGTCGTGGCGTGTGGTCAGCACGTCGTGGTGTCGCGTTCAGCGAGCAGCTCGTCAGCTTTTCGCAGCCGCTCGCTGAGCTTGCCCACAATGTTCAACAGCAGCTGTATGGCGATACGTTTTGTAAAAAGCTCATTTAGTGAGTTGGCTGTTAGAACAAAGAAACTCGAGCTCTCTTCGGCGACCGCCGTTGCGTTACGCGGTTCTTCGGAGAAGAGGGCCATCTCGCCGAACAGCTCACCTTTGCCGAGTGTTGCGAGCACTTTACCTTCATCAACGATGTTGACCTTGCCTTCGAGGATGACGTACATTTTCTTGCCGGTGCTGCCTTTCTTGAAGAGCACTGTGTCTTTATGTACGGCTTCTGTGAGCCCCATAGTCATGAGCTTCATGAGTTCGTCCGGGCTCAGTCCTCTGAAGAGGTCCATCGTATGAACCAGCCGTGCGTATTTATCCCTGAATGCCATTGTTACACCCCCTCTCTACCGTCGTCCGTACCTCTGGACTGCCGTCCTATAGAGGTCGTTGCCGCGAACATCGTTGACGACGAATGCGGGAAACTCCTCCACCTCCATAACATACAACGCTTCTGGACCAAGATCGTGAAAGGCGATCGGTTCACATCGGCGAATTCTTGCGGCAAGAAGTGCGCCGGCTCCGCCGATGGCTCCGAAGTAAACGGCCTTATGCTGCTGCATGGCTTCAACCACCGTTTCTGACCGTACGCCCTTACCGATCATCGCTTTGAGACCGTGCTTCATGAGAAGCGGCGCGTAAGCGTCCATTCGTGACGCTGTAGTCGGTCCGGCGGACGCGGTGGGGCGTCCCCCCTTGGCCGGACAGGGTCCCACGTAGTAGATGATGGCTCCCTGTAGATCGAAAGGAAGTGTCTCACCTGATTCGATCATGGCGGCGAGCTTCTTGTGCGCTGCGTCGCGCGCTCCGTATATCGTACCGTTTATAAGCACGCGATCGCCGGCGTTCAACTGCTCGATGTCAGCGTTCGCGAGAGGCGGCGCCAGCACTTTTTCAGCGTTTCGAGAGGTCATAGTATTATCCGCCGATGCCTGTGCGCGTGACATTCCATGTTGACTGCTACCGGGAGGCTCGCAATGTGGCAGGGATGCGTCTCGACGTGCACTGCCAATGCCGTGGCTGTACCGCCGAGCCCTGCGGGACCTATCCCGCTGCAGTTAATCTTTTCGAGCAGTTCCGACTCAAGCGCCGCTATGTTCCTGTCGCTGTGCGGTTCGCCCAGCGGGCGCAGCAACGATTTCTTCGCTATAAGCGCGGCTTTCTCCATCGTCCCGCCTATACCCACTCCAACGGTCACTGGCGGACAGGAATTTTGCGCGTTTGTTACCACGCCATCCACCACGAACTCTATCACTCCTTGCTTTGCGTCGGAGGGTTTGAGCATAGCTAGAAAACTCGCGTTCTCGCAACCACCACCTTTGGCGAGAAAGTCTATCTTCAACCTGTCACCCTCTGCAGCTTCCAGGTGAACGACCGCAGGCGTGTTGTCGCCGGTGTTAACGCGCTCGAACGGGTCGGCCACCATTGACTTCCTGAGGTTGCCCCGGTCGTACCCTCGTCGCACACCTTCCTGAATGGCCGGAACGACGGAACCGCCTTCCACACGGACATCCACGCCCATCTCGACGAAAACCACCGCCACACCGGTATCCTGACAGAGAGGCACCATCTCTTTTTCGGCAACTGTGGCGTTTTCGAGGAGCGCGTCCAGCACTTCCCTGCCTATCTCGGACTGCTCGGTGTCGCGGGCGCGGCGCAGCGCCTCGAGGGTGTCCGGACTGAGTTTGCAGCACGCCTCGACGGCCATGTCGGCAACAGCTTCCGCAATGATTTCAGCCTCAAGGGTCCGCACGAATGTGACCACCCCTCCTTTACATCACTTGGGAAATCCGCCGTGCTCCTTTATGTAGTTCACCAGACCGCCGCTGTCGAGTATCTCTCTCATGAACGGTGGGATCGGCTGGCATGATAGGCGTTCGCCGCTCGTCTTGTTGATGACAACGGAGTTCTCGACATCGAGGACCAGGGTATCGCTATCATTAATCTCGTCGGTGTTGCAGACCAGCACCGGCAAACCGACGTTTATCGCGTTGCGGTAAAATATTCTCGCAAAAGATTTAGCCAGAACCGCTTTGACGCCGGCGATCTTTATGACCACCGCGGCATGCTCGCGGCTTGAGCCCAACCCGAAGTTGCCGCCCGCCACCACGAAGTCGCCGGGCCGAACCTCGCGCGCAAAATCCTCCCTGGCATCAACCAGGACGTGTTTGGCCAGCTCGTCCAGCTTCGATCGCAGGTGAAAAAACCTGCCCGGGGTAATATGGTCGGTGCTGATGCTGTCACCGAACTTCCACGCGCGTCCTTCTTGATTCACGACACAAACTCCCTCGGATCGGCCAGTTCGCCTTTGATGGCCGTGGCGGCCGCCGTCGCCGGCGAACCGAGATAAACAAACGCGTTCGGGTTGCCCATCCGTCCCTTGAAGTTCCTGTTCGATGTGGCGAGGCAGCGCTCACCGTCGCCAAGTATCCCGCCGTGCACGCCCACACAGGCGCCGCATCCCGGCGTCACAATGGTTGCACCTGAGTCAAGTAAACTGCCCAGCAGGCCCTCTGCAACAGCCTGCTTCAACACGCTCATGGAAGCGGGAGCGAACAGAACGCGGGTCCCCTCGTGCGCCTTCCTGCCGTGCATGATGCTCTCGAAAACGCGGATATCCTCGATGCGGCAGTTCGTGCATGAGCCGAAGAACACTTGGTCGATCTTGATACCGGCACATTCGGGGTCCGCGACCGGCTTGACGTTATCGACATAGTGAGGCAATGCCACCATCGGCACGAGATCTTTCAAATCTGTCTTGATTGTGCGCTCGTAACGCGCATCATCGTCCGGACGCAGCTCACGCCACTCATTTTCGCGGCCATACCGTGCGAGAAACTCTTTGGTCTTCTCGCCCGACGGGAAAATCCCGGTTTTGGCGCCCGCCTCGACCGCCATATTGGCTATAGCCGCGCGGTCGCTGACCTCAAGAGCGGCCACGCCGTCGCCGACGAACTCCAACGCTTTGTACGTCGCGCCGTCCGCACCCATGAGGCCTATAAGGAACAAGATAAGGTCTTTGGAATAGACGCCGGGCCGGAACTCGCCTGTGAGATCTATCTTTATCGTATCCGGCACTTTGAACCACGTCTCGCCGGTCGCCATCGCCACCGCCACGTCCGTCGAGCCCATTCCCGTGCCGAACGCGCCGACGCCGCCGTTCGTGCAAGTATGCGAGTCCGCGCCGATTATCAACTGACCCGGCGCTGCGAACCGTTCGAGTACCACCTGGTGACATACACCTTCACCGATCTCGGACAGGTGCGAACCGAAAGTCGCGGCGAATTGACGTAGAAATGCGTGATCGTTCGATAGCTCTTTTCGGGGACTCGGCGCGGCATGGTCCAGAAATATAACGGTTCTGTCCGGCATTGCGAGCCGGTCGCGGCCGAGACCTTCGAACTCGCGCGCCGCAAGCGGGCCGGTACCGTCCTGCACGTAACATAGATCGAGCTTTGCTACGACGATCTCGCCCGGCGATACGTCCCGTCCGGCATGTTCACCTATGATCTTCTCCGCAAGGGTCTTTCCCATCAGCGACCTCTTCCTTCCAGCAGGCCTATTGAACAAACTGATCCATCTAGCGCGGATTATATATGTCGCATCGCAAGTCGTCAAGCGCGGGGGCGTTTAGCTAACCCCCAAACCGTCAGCCAACAGTAGTGGCGCCGGCGTCTTGCCCAAGGTGCGGCGGGCACTTCATAGCACCGTCCGCTGTGCACTGGCATCTGAGTGAAACGGGCATAAGGTAATCTGGCGATACGTATGCCGTCTGATGACAAGCGTGCTGCACCACTTGACATGTGAACAGCATTTCAATGATAATGGCTACCCCAGGAACGCAGGTGGGACTGACGGGTAAGCGACGAGAGGAGTTGAACAGGTGCTAACCGATAACATCCTGGACCTGGTAGGGAACACGCCGCTCATTCAGCTAACGGATGAGAGAGTCTTCGCGAAAGCCGAGTTCCTCAACCCGGGAGGAAGTATCAAGGACCGCGTCGCCCTGGCCATGATTGAGGGTGCGGAACGTGACGGCAAGCTCAAGCCGGACTCGATCATTGTGGAACCGACCTCGGGCAACACCGGTATAGGCATTGCCCTTGTGGGTCGGCTCAAGGGGTACCGTGTGCAGATCGTCATGCCCGAGGGTATGAGTGTGGAACGCAAGAAGCTGATCCGCGCGCTGGGTGCGGAGCTTATGCTTACACCCGACGAGGAGGCTCTTCCGGGGGCAGTTCGTAAAGTGGAGGAAATGGCCGCTGCCGACCCGCGCATCTACGTTCCTCAACAGTTCGAGAATCCCGACAACCCGCGAGTCCATTACGAGGAGACGGCGCGCGAACTCTGGCGGCAGATGTCCGGGGAAATCGCATGTTTTGTCGCGGGCGTGGGGAGCGGGGGCACGTTACAGGGCGTCGGTAGGTTCCTGAAAGAACACAGCCCGGACGCGCGTATAGTCGCCGTGGAACCGAAGAATGTCTCCGCGCTGCTCGGCCACGAACCCGGCCTTCACCAGATCCAGGGAATCGGCGACGGGTTTGTTCCGACGGTGCTAGATGTGTCGCTGGTGGACGAAGTAGTCGAGGTGACGGACG
>Ga0114922_10003471_pt1 | contig 14671 bp, 16 predicted proteins | sample AartaG_FD_100975 | JGI IMG/M metagenome (GOLD analysis project Ga0114922, IMG submission 100975) | Deep subsurface microbial communities from Aarhus Bay to uncover new lineages of life (NeLLi) - Aarhus_00045 metaG | ecosystem: Environmental > Aquatic > Marine > Oceanic > Sediment | place...
AGCTTTTAAAAGTTAAGTTGTTCTCTTGTTTTGTGGATGGGATTATAATAGGTTTTCTTCTTATTGTCAAGGTGTTGCGCTTAATTAGGGCTTAAATTTTTGGATTCTTTTTTATTGTGTTTTGAACATTCTTTTTTCACGATTCTTTCACATACATTATAGTACAATACAAAAGAATTAAATATAATTAAGGATTAACTATTGTTACATCAACAACTATTACAACAACAACTATTACAGGAATCAAATAAATCACTATTTAATGAGTTACCGCAACATATTATCTCTACTTTAGATAACATGGCTTTTGGTATTGCTCAAAAAGAAAACACAGATTCATTTGACATAAAACAAAAACTTGTAGCAAATATAAATAAACTTACTCCGAGCGATATAGACTATTTAATAAATCAAATGTCAATTTTAATTGATAAGTCTGTAAATAATGAAGAGACAATTACTGATGAAAATGTTGAAAAAGACTTTATCTCATTTTTAATTAGATTGTATTATTAGATAAAATATGATTATTAATTCATCAAAAGTTAAAACAGAGGCATTATTATTATTTTGTAGGGACTTAATTGAGTCATATAAGATTAATAAGAATCAACTATTTAATATAGATGAAGTAACTGAACTATTTATTGATGAAAGAAGTGAACAATTACTAAGTGCAATTAACTTTGTTGTTCAGCCTACTGAATATTATTTACGAAACTCAAAAGTCTCAAGAATTAGTATTATATTAAAATCATATGATTATATTACAAAACAGATTACTAATAATTTTAAAGAGCAAGATCCTTTTAATCCATCAATGCTTTGTTTTGGATTATTGTGTTCTTGGTTTGCTGAATTAAGTATTAATGAAGATGAAAAAGAGTTTTTATACTTCTCTATATACCCTTATGGAGAAATTTATGATAAACTATTGTTAAACATTTCTGATGATAGTTATAAAAGTATAAATATTTCGATGTTAACTATTGCAGAAGATACTGTTAATAAATTATATAGGTATAGGTTTAAATAAATATGTTTCAAAATGATTTTTTAGATTTTAGGGATCCATTAATTGGTATAGTAACTATTTTTATATTTATTTTTATTGCCTCTTTTTTAACATATTCATTTGGATTATATAAAGAACGAAAATTAAGAATTGAATACAGAAAACTACTTAAAAGATTTGAATTGGGCACACTTAAAGAGGATGATTATATTCATCTATATTCAACTTATAATTTACCATTTGACTCTATAATATTACTTGCATCATCTTTTTTACACAAAGGGCAATATAACAAAGCTATATCTGTTTATCTTGTTTTACTTGAACATGTTGATGAAAAAATAAAAAAAGAGGAACTACTTGAACTTTTGGGTAATGCTTATTTTAAAAGTGGTTTACTGCAAAGAAGTAAAGAGATATATTTAAAAATTTTAAAATTTTCCCCAAGAAATACTGTAGCTCTGAAACACCTTTTATTAGTTTTTCAAAATCTTAAGGATTTTCAAAAAGCAGAAGAGATTCTTGATGCACTAGAAGAGTTAGATGAAAATATGATTAAAGAGAGAATATATATAAAAGTATTACATATTATAAATGATCCTCTTTTAAGTTTTGAAACAAAATCAATACAACTATACAATAACTTTAAAATAAACAAAACATTAGAAAGAATAGTTGTTCAGTTCCTTATCATGTTTAATAAGCAACTTTTTTGGAAAAATATTGAAGAGTTTAATATCCAAAGAATTATAGACTTGCTTTGGTACCTCGATTTTGATGATATTGATTTTGACCAAGTTAGTAAAAACACTACTTTACAAGAGATATATACAGCAAAAGGTTATATTAATGATGTAGAAAATAGTAAGTTATTTGAACTTGATGTCTTAATTGCTATTAAAAACTCACCATCAAAAGTTAAAGCAGATTTAAATTTTGAGTTTATTTGTAACTCTTGTAAAAAAATACATCCTATATATGATTCAAGATGTCCTCATTGTCATAATATTTTAACATTTATAGTTGAAGCAAAATTAGCTAAAGCTATCTCTGGTATGAAAAGCTTAGTGTAAAAGGTAATAAATGAATATAACACAAAATAATTCTGTTTTAGAAAAGAATGATATTGCAGGATTTGTTCTAAAACCAGATTCATTAGATATTAAAGATATATATTTAGAAATTAAACAGTTATTTGAAGATTATGGAATAACAGTTTTATTAGAATTAAAAAGCGCTAAAACATTAAATATAAATGAGGGTATAGAGTTTGATAACTTATGTGAAAAAAGTGATTTTTTAGTTACTTTAGGTGGAGATGGAACTCTTATATCTGTAGCACGTCGTGGCTTTAAACACCAAAAAGCAGTATTAGGTATCAATCTTGGTACACTTGGCTTTTTGACAGATATTATGCCAGATGAGATTAAATTATTTTTAAAAAAGTTTAAAGCAAATGAATATAGAATAGATCATAGAATGATGATAAAAGCTATAATAAATGGTAAAGAAATTGTTTCTTTTAATGATGTAGTAATTAGTAGAAACACTATCGCAGGTATGATAAACTTAGATGCAAAAATAGATAATAAACTATTTAATAGTTATAATGGAGATGGTTTAATAATATCTACACCAACTGGCTCAACAGCGTATAATCTATCATGTAATGGACCTGTTGTGTATCCATTGACTGATGCATTTATAGTAACACCTATATCTGCACACTCTTTAACACAAAGACCTTTAGTTTTACCTGTAGACTTTGAAATTACATTTGAAAATACAAATAAGGAATCTTGCGTTGTGATTATAGATGGACATGATACTTATGAACTAAAACCTAATGATATAATAACAATAAAAGTTGCTTCATCGAAAGCAAAACTAATTCACAGATGTGAAAGAAATTATTTTGATGTGTTAAACAAAAAATTACATTGGGGAAAAGGATATTTAAATTGATTAGTAGATTTTATTTAGAGGATTATTTGTCATTTAAGCAAATTGATGTTGAGTTTCAAAAAGGTTTAGTTGTATTTACAGGACCAAGTGGTGCTGGTAAGTCAGTTTTAATGAACTCAATTTTATCACTTTTTGCTAGCACTGATGCAAAAGCAAAACTAAGTGAAGTAATTTTAGAAGATTTATCTGTTGATGATGAAAACTATTCTATCCAAAAAGATGATGATATTGTTATCAAGCAAACTACATCATCAAAAACAAGATATTTATTAAATAACCAATCAATCTCTAAAAAGAATCTAAAAGAGTTTACTTCATCATTCTCTTCCTATCTTCATCTAAAAGATGTAAGTGACTTTGAAAGTACAAAAATAATTACTTTTTTAGATATATTATGCGAACAAAAAGAGAATAAGTACAAAAAAATTCTAGATAGTTTTCAGACTAAATTTAAAGAATTTAACAATGAACAAAAAAAATTAAATAAGATTTTATCTGATGAAAAAGATCTTGAAGATTTAATAGAATTTGCAAAGTTTGAGATTGAAAAGATTTCAAATATCAACCCTAAAGTTGAAGAATACGAAGAATTAAAAGTAATAAAAACTAATCTTTCTAAAAAAGATAAAATCAAAGAGGTTCTTGAAAGTTCACAACCATTCTTAAATAATACTCATACTATATCAAGTGCATTAGAGATGTTAGATATAAATAGTGATTTTTTTGATGATACTATAAATGAAGTGAATAATATATTTGAAAAATTTTATGATAATATAAATGCTTTAGAAGATATTGATATTGAAGAGGTTTTAGATAGAATTGAACAACTATCATCTTTAAATAAAAGATTCGGAAGTATAGAAGAAACACTTCAATATAAAAAAGTGAAAGAGATAGAATTAGAAGGCTATGAAAATATATCATTTGAAAAAGCTATTTTAGAAAAGAATGTTCTAAAACTTGAAAAAGAGGTTGAAGAGTTAGCATTAAATTTATCTACTATTAGAAAAAAGAATATATCAATATTTCAGGAAAAAATAAATGAATATCTAAAATATTTATACTTAGAAAATTTATCAATAAAAATAGATACTCAATGTTTAGATTCTACAGGAATAGATAAAATAGAATTTTTTCTTAACGGTATTAAATTAAACAAAGTAAGTAGTGGTGAATTTAATCGTCTTAGACTAGCACTTTTAACAGCAAGAAGCTTTTATGAAATTGATACTAATGGTATCTTATTTTTAGATGAGATAGATGCAAATCTTAGTGGTAAAGAGAGCGAAAGTATTGCAAAAGTATTAGAAGAATTATCAAAAAGTTATCAAATATTTGCAATTTCACATCAACCACAATTAAGTGCAACAGCTACTCAACACTACATGGTAACAAAAAATGATAATATTTCATCAATAAAACTTCTTAGTCACAAAGAAAGAGTAGATGAAATAGCTAGAATGATAAGTGGTGAAGATATAACAAAAGAGGCATTGGAGTTTTCTAAAAAACTTCTTGCATAATTCAGTTAAATTAACTTTAAACAAAATTTAGATAAAATCGCACTCCTTTAAATTGAATTTATTTAGTTTATTATGAAATACACATGTAACAATTCTTATAAGAGTTGCAAATTATTTTTTAAATGATTTGTGAATGGTTACAGAGGAAGAAACTCAAAATTAATCTGGCAACAATGCCAAAAAGAAGGAACTATTATGGTTACAATGAAAGACTTATTAGAATGTGGTGTACACTTTGGTCACCAAACAAGAAGATGGAATCCAAAAATGAAAAAATTCATTTTCGGTGTAAGAAAAAATATTTATATTATTGATTTACAAAAAACACTTAGATATTTCAGATACACATATACATTAGTTAGAGACGAAGCTGCAAAAGGTAAAACAATGATTTTTGTTGGTACTAAAAAACAAGCTTCTGAAGCTATCAAAAAAGCTGCTAACGATTGTGGTATGCCATTTGTAAATCACAGATGGTTAGGTGGAATGTTAACAAACTACCCAACAATGAAAAAATCAATCAGAAAATTAGAAATCATCAAAAAAATGAGAGAAGAAGGTCAATTAGACTTACTTACTAAAAAAGAAGCATTAATGCTTACTAGAAAAGAAACAAAACTTGAAAACTACCTTGGTGGTATTAAAGATATGAAAGATCTTCCAGATATGATGTTTGTAATTGATGCAGTTAAAGAAAAAATTGCTATTTTAGAAGCTAGAAGATTAGGAATCAAAGTTTATGCTCCATTAGATACAAACTGTGATCCTGATTTAGTTGACTTCCCAATTCCAGGAAATGATGATGCGATTAGATCAATTCAATTATTCTGTAATGAAATGGCAGCAGCTATGAACGAAGGTAAAGCATCATTAGCTGAAGAGTCTGGTGAAGAAGTTGAAGTAACTGAAGCAGAATTATCTGAAGTAACTGAAGAAGTTAAAGAAGAAGCTGCAGCTTCAACAGAAGAAGCATAATAATGTCAGCAGCTACTCCAAAACTAATTAAAGAGTTAAGAGAGAAATCTGGTGCTGGTATGCTTGACTGTAAAAAAGCACTAGTTGCTACTGAAGGTAATCTTGATGAAGCTATTAAGCATTTAAGAGAAGCAGGTTTATCTAAAGCTGCTAAAAAATCTTCAAATGTAGCAGCAGAAGGTCTAGTATCTATGCTTGTTAATGATGACAATACAAAAATTACTATGGTTGAGCTTAACTCTCAAACTGACTTTGTTGCTAAAAATGAAGCTTTTTTAAATCTTAAAGATGCAATCACTTCTCATGTGCAAGTTACTGGTGTAACTTGTACTGAAGAGTTAAATAAGACACAAATAGATGGTACTAACTTTGAAGAGTATTTAAACTCAAATATTGCTATTATTGGTGAAAACATTGTTGCTAGAAAAATGGTAACAGTTTCTACTGATACTGGTGTTGTAAACGGTTATGTTCACTTAGGTAAAGTTGGTGTTATTTTATCTGCTACTTGTGCACCTGAAGCAAAAGAGAAAACTGCTGAGTTATTAAAAAAAGTTGCAATGCATGCTGCTTCTATGAAACCAACAGTAATCTCTTATAAAGATTTAGATGCAGATTTTATTGAATCAGAAAACAAAGCAATTATTGCTGATATTGAAAAGTTAAATATTGAGTTACATAGACTTGGTAAACCAGAGAAAAATATCCCTGAGTTTGTTTCTGCATCTCAATTAACTGAAGAAGCTATCAAAGTAGCTGAAGCTAAAATGACTGAAGAGTTAAAAGCTGAAGGTAAACCTGAAAAAATTATTCCAAATATTTTAAAAGGTAAAATTGCTAGATGGATTGAAGATAACTCTCAATTAGATAAAGCAAATGCTTTATTATCTCAAAACTATGTTATGGATGACTCTATGACAGTTGAACAAGCTATTAAAGCTTGTGATGCTTCTATCGAACTAGTTGAGTATATAAGATACGAATTAGGTGATGGAATTGAGAAAAAAGAAGAAGATTTCGCAGCAGAAGTAGCTGCACAAATGGCTAAATAGTAACTATTTAAGCCTTTGAATTATGGAAGATAATACAAATAATCAAATCGATAATTCAGATATGCCCTTACTTGATGTAAGGGCTATTTCTCATAACTTTGACTACCCTTTATTTCAAGATATAAATTTAACTTTAAATCATCAAGAAACAATTGCAATTATAGGTGTAAGTGGAAGCGGAAAATCAACTCTGTTAAATATTTTCTCATCATTATTGATACCAAATAAAGGTGAAGTATACTACAATAATAAAAATATTTTTGGTTTAAAAACCAATAAACTTTTAAATATAAGACGAAACGATTTTGGAATAATTTTTCAAACACATTACCTTTTTAGAGGTTTCAATGCGGATGAAAATCTAAAAATATCAGAACTTCTAAGTGAAAATAAAGTAGAAAATAAATTATTAGAAGCATTAAAAATTGACCATGTAATGAAACAAGGAATTGGCGAGTTAAGTGGTGGACAACAACAAAGATTATCTTGTGCAAGAGTTTTAACAAAACAGCCCAAAATAATATTTGCTGATGAACCAACAGGAAATCTTGATACACAAACAGCTGAAGAAGTTATCAATGTTTTGTTTGATTACGTTAAAGAAAATAATGCCGGTATGATTATGGTTACTCATGAAAATGAGATCGCATTTAGATGCGATAAAGTATATAAATTAAATGATTATAGATTGGAACAGATAAAATGAATAAAACATTAATTTTAATATCAAAGACACCTATAGTTATAAAAATATTTACTTTAGTTTGTAAAAAACTGAGTATAAGACTAGAAGTTTTAAAAGAGGCTCAAATAGACCACAAGGTTGATATTACTATTGTAGACAAAGATTTAATAGACGATAGATTTAATATTCTAAAAACTTATTCAAAGGTTATTGGAGCTATATCAAATAAAGAGTTATCATTTGAGATGGCAAATGATTTTTTAATACCATTGCCTTTTTTACCTTCTACACTAGAAAAAATACTAGATGAACAACTACAAATAATACGAAAAAAAGAGAACTCAAAAACCTATATATCTACAATTCAATCTACTGATATAGAAAAAGAGAATGAACAAATACCACAATATGCTAATGAAGAGTTAGAACCTGCCATAGATTACTTAGAAAATCTTGCTGAAGGAATTGCTCAAAATGTTAAGGGTGAAAGCGATGATAGTATTGTTTCAATATCATCAATAGAAAACCAAGGTGGAATTCTTGATATTGATGAACTTTCAAAAATTGAAGATATTTTTAACGTTGATACTAATACATCACAACATACCCAAAAAGAGTTTAGTAAAGATGATGACAATGATAATCAGTGGCATGACCTATCTTCTATCATAGATGATGCAATAAATGAAGTCAATACTACAACTAATATATACGATAGACTAGATAATAAACCAATAAAAATTTTATTGAATAATTATTCTTTAACAGAATTAACTCCATTGTTAAATATGCTTGATCAGGATATTATTAATACTTTAACAGATGGATATGATGTAACTATACAATTAAAATTAGGAAAAACAAATGAATAAATATTTAAATAAAGGTGCCATATTATTAATATCTGGACCTAGTGGATGTGGAAAAAGTTCATTATTAAAAGAGGTATATAAAAAATTTGATAACTACTATTTTTCTATCTCTACAACTACAAGAAAACCTAGAGAAAATGAGAAAGAAGGTGTAGATTATTTTTTTATTGATACTGAAGAGTTTATTCAAGATATTGATAATGATTTATTTCTTGAATGGGCAGAGGTGCATGGTAACTACTACGGTACATCATTAAAGCCAATTAATAAAGCTCTAGAAGAGGGTAAGCTTGTTATTTTTGATATAGATGTTCAAGGATTTGAACAAGTTATTAAAAAACTAAAAGATATAACTACAACAGTATTTATTACTACTCCTAGCTTAAAAGAGTTAGAAAGTAGACTATATGGAAGAGCAACTGATAGTGATGAAACTATAAATAAAAGAATATTAAATGCTAAAAAAGAGATAGAATATATTCATAAATATGATTATTTAATTATTAATGATAATTTAGAAATTGCTGCAAATCAACTTACATCAATTGCTACAAGTGCATTATCAAAATCTTCTCTTTTTAATACGCAAAATATAATAAAAACTTGGAAATAAAAAAGTCTAAACTTTAAAATAGTTTAGACTTTTTTTAAATATTAGATTAACAACTATATTTATTTTAAATCTTCATAACAAATTGGTTTACCGAAATGGTAACCTTGCATATAATTAATACCTAAATTATTAACAGCTTTATAAATATCTTCACTTGACACAAACTCTGCAACAGTTTTTATTCCAAGCTTATTACAAAACTGTGATATTGTTTCTACAATTAATGCTTGTTTTGGAAGATGATCAATCTCTTTTATTAAAGAACCATCGATCTTTACAAAATCAATATTTAATGCCTCTAGCATATTAAAGTTTGAGTATCCTGCCCCAAAATCATCTACACCAACATCACAACCATAAGCTCTAACTTCATCAATAAATCTACGAACTAAATCAAAATCTTTTATCTCTTCACTCTCTAATATCTCAAAGTCAAGTAACTTTGCCTCATCTGGATTAGAGATAAGAGTAAGTATAATAAAATCATAAGTCTCCTTATTCATAATATCGTCAAAAGAGACATTTACAGCTACTTTTATCTTTTTCTCTTTTATAGTTTGCATTACACTTGTAAGCATAACTCTAATAATAGTAGGAAATAGTTTCGCTTTTTTTGCTATTGGTAAAAATTTATACGGAGCAATCTCTGTTCCATCTTTTTCTATATATCTTATTAATGATTCATATTTATAAATTTCTTGAGTTTTTCCATCAACAATTGGTTGAAAAAATGGTTGAAAACTTCCATCAGCAATACCATTTTTAAGTTTTTTAATCCATTTAATATTTTCTTCAAAGTCCTCTTTTTGCTCAAAAGTTGCTTTATCATAAATCATTAGTTGAATAAACTTCTTTCTAGCTTTTTGAAGTACCCTTTGAGCATACTCAAAAGCATGCTGATCATCAGCTTGAGCAACACCAATAGTAATATTTAAATCAATAATGTTATCTGATAAAATTATTCCATGTGTATCCATATGACTTAGAAGACTCTCTAAAGATCTTTTAAAACTTTCAACTTTTTTATCTTGTTCTTTACATAAAACTACAAATTTATCAGAACCAACTCTATAAAGTTTATACTCATCATCAGAAAAATATTCTTTTATTTTTTTAGAAAATAATACTAATATCTCATCACCATTTTTTTCACCATAAAGGTCATTTAATACTGAAAATTCATCTATGTCTATCAATCCTATCATAGATTGGTCTAAAGCTTTTATATCTTTTACTAGTGAGTTTCTATTTGGTAAAAGAGTAAGTTGATCAAGGTATAAATCTCTTAATTCATGATAAAGTAAAGACTTTGCCATAGTATCAAGAAGTTTTTTTATGTTAATTGGTTTTAAAACATATTTATCTACACCCAAATCAATAGCTTCTAAAAGATACTCTGAATTTGAAAAAGCAGTTGCAACTATAATAGGCATGTTTGCATTTAAGGCTTTTATCTCTTTAGCCATCTCTAGTCCACTCATATTTGGCATATTAACATCTGTTATAACTAAATCTATTTCATCTTGATTTGCTCTAAAGTATTCTAAACCTTCAGCACCATCAACTGCAATAAATTGTTTTTTTGTAAATGATTTAAGAATACCTCCAGTTACTTCTCTTAGGCTATCTTCATCTTCACAATATAAAACTGTAATATCTTTTAATCTTGATACATCTGCACTCATATTTACTCTTCTTTTATAATATTTATTAGATATAATAGCACAACTTAGGTAAAAGAGAATAACAAACAGTGAATAATAAAAAAAATATTTTAATTTTAAATACAGGTGGAACATTCAGTAAAGTTTATAATGAACTTAGTGGAGAATTAATTGTACCAAAAAACAATACTGCTATTAATACAATCGTAAAGTATTCTAAACTATCAAATACTACTATTGATGGATTGATTTATAAAGATAGCTTAAAAATAAATAATAATGATAGAGATAAATTAGTTGAATATATAAACGATTCAGATTTTACAAAAATAATTATTATTCATGGGACAGATACTATATCAATTACGGCATCATATTTAAATAAAAAAATAAAAAATAAAAAAATTATACTTACAGGTTCTATGGTACCTTTTAGTATAAATCAAATAGAAGCAACAGCTAATCTTATGAGTGCCTATGGATTTATAAAAAACTGTAAAAAAAATAATATATTTATTAGTATGCATGGACTAATTAAAAAACACAATAAAATAAAAAAAAATAAAATAATTGGAGTATTTCAATGAGCATTGTTAAATGTAGCCATTGTCACTTAGAATTTGATGAAAAAGTGATGATAAAAGAGCCTCAAAGTCCTGAACTAAACTTCTGCTGTAACGGATGTCAAGGTGTTTATCACCTACTTAAAGATGATGGACTTGATAGTTTTTACGATAAAATGGGTAAAAATACTATTTCACCACCTACGGCAATTGGACAAGATAGTTCAAACTTTGATATGGAAAGTTTTGCTCAAAGATATATAAAAACTACCCCTGATGGATTTTCCAAAATTGATTTAATAATGGAAGGTATACATTGTGCTGCTTGTATTTGGCTAAATGAAAAAGTACTAGATGAAACACCTGGTATTCTTGAGGTTAGTATAAATTTTACAAATAATAAAGCAAAAATTATATGGGATGACGAGACTATACAACTATCACAAATAATTGATAAAATAAGAAGTATTGGATATAACGCTTATCCTTATGATAGAACTCAAAGTGATAAAAAAGCAACAGCGAATAAAAAAGACTATTTTATGAGAATGAGTATAGCAATATTTGCATCAATGAATATCATGATGATTGGTGTTGCTAAATATACTGGTTTTTTTATGGGTATGGATGAAGAGATGCTTCGTATAGTACATATGGCTGAATTTATATTCGCTACTCCAGTTTTATTTTATAGTGGTTGGGTATTTTTTAGAGGTGCGTATTATGGCCTAAAAAATAAAATGATAAATATGGACTTCTTAGTTAGTGCGGGAGCTACTTTAACCTATATTTACTCTTTATATGTTTTATTTGGAGGCGCTGGACACAGTTACTTTGATAGTGTTGCTATGATTATAACTTTTGTATTAGTTGGTAAATATCTTGAAGTCATTGGGAAAAAAAGTGCCGTAGATACTATGGATAAAATAAAATCTCAAATACCACTAGAGGCTACTATTATAGTTGATGGTGGAAAAAAAGTTGTACCGCTTGATAAGATTCAAGTTGATGACATAATAGAGGTTAAAAATGGTGAAAAAGCTTCTGTTGATGGTGTAGTTATCTCTGGGGATTCATCATTTGATGAGAGTAGCATAAGTGGTGAGTCTTTACCTGTTAGTAAAAAAATAGGTGATAAAATATATAGTGGAACTATAAACACAAGTGCAGTTATTAGATACAAAGCTGTAAAAGATTATGCAAACTCTACACTAAATAATATTGTTGAACTTCTAGAAGACTCTTTAAATTCAAAGCCTAAAATTGAAGACACTACAAATGAGTTATCAAAATACTTTTCTGTAATTATTTTATCAATAGCTTTTGGTACTTTTATGGGATGGTACTTTTATGATGGAGATTTTGAAAATGCACTTATTATTGCTATATCTGTTATAGTTATCGCTTGTCCTTGTGCACTGGCATTAGCAACTCCAATTGCTAGTTTGATTGGGGTTAGTTGGTTGGCACGAGAGGGTATTTTATTTAAAGAAGCAAAGTTTATTGAAACTTTTTCAAAAATGGATACTATTGTTCTTGATAAAACAGGAACAGTAACAACAGGGAATTTAAGTGTAATAAGTGGTAAGACAAGTGAATTATCAAGTGAAAACTTAAATCTATTATTTTCTCTAGCTGATAGTTCAACACATCCAGTAAGTATTGCTGTTAAAAAACACCTTGAACAAAATCATAAATATTTAAAACATATAGAGTTAGAAAGTATAGAACAACTACCATCTTCAGGAATAAAAGCAAAATACAACGACGTAGCAATATTTGGAGGAAGAGTAAATGATGATACAAAACACAAATCTACTATCTACCAATTTTGCATAAACAATACACTTTTAACAACTTTTGAACTAGAAGATACAATCAGAGATGATGCAAAACAAACAATATCTTATTTACAAAATGAGGGTATTGAGGTGATTATGTGTAGTGGTGACAATAAACATATTGTTTCAAAAGTTGCTCAAGAGGTTGGAATAAAACAATATAAATCAAAAATGTCACCAATAGACAAAGCAAACTTTATTAACGAACTAAGAAAAGATAAAAAAACAGTAGTTATGGCTGGAGATGGTATAAATGACTCTTTAGCATTGAGTAGAGCAGATGTATCAATAGCTATGGGAAATGGTGCTGATATAGCTATAGCAGTTAGTGATATTGTAATTTTAAATGATAAGTTAAATGGTATCAAAAAAAGTATCTATATCTCAAAAAGAACTTTTAAATTTATCAAACAAAACTTAGCTATATCTTTAGTTTACAATGCAGTAACTATTCCAATTGCAATGGCTGGATATGTTATACCACTGGTAGCTGCACTATCTATGAGTTTAAGTTCACTATTAGTAGTTGGAAACAGTACTAGAATAAAAAATAATAAATTAGGAAAATAATATGAATGGAATTTTATGGTTAGAGTTAGTTGTAGGTATTATAGTTAGTTTTTCACTCTTAGGAATATTTATTTGGGGTGCAAGACAAGGTCAATTTGATGATGGTAAAAAAATGATGAATGGTCTTTTAAACGATAGCCCTGAAGATTTACAAGATGCCGTAAAAAAAGATGAAAAAGTAAAAATGATGAAAGAAAAAAAAGCTAAAGAGATGGAAAAAGAAAAATCTAAATAGTTTTATTTTCTAATTATACCTAAAAATCTAAAGGGGATTTAATATCACTTTTATTTAATTCTTTTACAACATGGGTATATATCATAGTTGTATCAATAGATTTATGTCCTAATAGTTCTTGGATAGAACGAATATCAGTACCACTTTGAAGCAGATGTGTTGCATAACTGTGTCTAAATATATGAGCCGATACCTTTTTATCAATATTACATCTCCCTACAGAACCTCTTATATTTCTACTAAAAGTTACATCTAAAATATGATGTCGTCGTATAACATCACTTCGTGGATCTTTTGAAACTTTATTCATAGGAAAAAGATATTGCCACTTTTTATCAAACTTATCTTTTGGATATTTTTTCTCTAACTGATAAGGGAGTTCAACTGTACCATAACCATTAAATATATCTTTTTTATGTATATTTTTAACGTTTTCAACTTGTACTTTTAACTCATCTTTAATCTTAATAGGAAGTGGTATCGTTCTATAACCCACATCCATACATCAACTTTAACATAAGCCCATATATACCATTCATATTTAAAATAATCTGTTTCACTTCATCTATACTTAACACTACTGGGATATGCTTCTTTTGTTGAGCTCTTAATGCTTGGATATTCTCATCTTCCATAGAGATATTTAAAACTTCTCTATATAGAAATAAAATAGCATTAAAAGCTTGATTTTGCGTAGCAGGACTAACTTGATTGTGAACAGCTAAATGGGTTAGAAATTCTTCAATCTCAACTTTACCCATAAGTTTAGGATGTTTTTTATTATGAAATAGTATATATTTCTTAGACCAATATAAATAAACTCTTTCTGTTTTGATACTATAATGCTTAAATCGAATCTTATCTCTCATTATTTCTAATAATTTTTTCTTCATCACATAACTCCTAAAATGTAGTTTTATCACGATTTAGACCAATTAAACATACATAATATACATTAAGCATCGATATACAGTTATAAATCATACATTAAAAGTCTATCTAAATATAAAAATATTCTTAAAAAATATTGCAATATGCAATGTTTTTAGTTTTGCATCAGTATTCATCGCATTTTAAAGAATTATCATTTAATAT
>Ga0114922_10003472_pt1 | contig 14670 bp, 15 predicted proteins | sample AartaG_FD_100975 | JGI IMG/M metagenome (GOLD analysis project Ga0114922, IMG submission 100975) | Deep subsurface microbial communities from Aarhus Bay to uncover new lineages of life (NeLLi) - Aarhus_00045 metaG | ecosystem: Environmental > Aquatic > Marine > Oceanic > Sediment | place...
ACGCCGAGGGCAAGGAGGCCGAAGCAGGCGATTCAAAGGCCAGAATCGCCGATGCAGGCCGACACAGCCCTTCGGTGCTCGCAGCCGGCCGAAGCCAGGATGGGGTTTTGCAGCAGCGCCTTAAGGTTGGCCTACCCCGGCACGTTTGCCCAGGCCCGGCGGCGTTGGGCCAGGGGGCCCACAAGCTCCCTCGCCTGACGCGTCCGCTGCCTGCCGTGTTTGTGCGCCTTGCGGCTCATTCCCAGCAGTCCATTCCTCTGGGGTAATCCCTCCCATCCGCCGGCGGTTGACTGAACGCAGATATTTGGTATAATGGCCAAATAAAGGGGAGGTAGCGATGAGCGAAGAAGGCAAGAGCGTGTTCGAGGAGCGGGCGGGAATCCTCAAGGCCCTGGCGCATCCCAGCCGCTTGATCATGGTGGACGAGCTGTCGCGCGGCGAGAGATGCGTCTGCGAGCTGACGGAGCGCGTCCGGGCTGACATGTCGACCGTCTCCAAGCACCTCTCGCTGCTCAGGGACGCCGGGATCGTGGACTGCGAGAAAAGGGGCGTGAAAGTGTTCTACCGCCTGCGCGTGCCCTGCGTCCTGAACTTCTTCAGTTGCGTCGAGGCCGTCAGGGAGGAGAACGAGCGCCGGGCGGCGATGGCCGGCAAAGATCGTTGAACCTGTCCCCCCTTTTTTTGCGAGCTTACTTGGCGATATGACCAATGAATGGCATGCTGCGAAGATGCTTCCGGGCTGGAGGCCGGGCGCCTGACTGTCATCCTGAGGCGGCCTCAGGGACGCCGAAGGATCTCGTCGTGCCCCCTCACGAGTCAGCATAGGTGTCCTCTGGGACAAGGGCGGCGAGATTCCCGCCACAGGCGGACATGCTTCGTTCGCCGTACGGCGAACTCAGAATGACAGAATGCACGACGCGACGCGCCGTCGTATCATCCTCCCAAGGGGCAGCCAGATCACACAATAGCGTGCGGAACGTCCCGATGAATCTGAGAACTGAGTGGAAGAAACTGGCGCTGTTCGTGGCCGTGTTCCTGGCCCTGCTCTACCTGCCGGTCGGGACGCCGCGGTTCGACAACGCCGTCATGGAGTCCCTGCACCTGGCGAGCTGGTACGCGCGGGAGCACGTGCTGCTCTGCCTGGTGCCGGCGTTCTTCATCGCGGGCGCAATCGCCGTCTTCGTCAGCCAGGCGTCGGTGATGAAGTACCTGGGGGCGGGCGCCAACAAGGTGCTGGCCTACGGCGTCGCGTCGGTTTCCGGCACGATCCTGGCCGTCTGCTCCTGCACGGTGCTGCCGCTGTTCGCCGGCATCTACCGGATGGGCGCCGGGCTCGGGCCGGCGACGGCGTTCCTCTACTCCGGGCCCGCCATCAACGTGCTGGCCATAATCCTGACGGCCCGGATCCTGGGGCTCGAGCTGGGTGCCGCACGCGCGATCGGCGCCGTGCTGTTCAGCATCGTCATCGGCCTCCTCATGCACCTGATCTTCCGCAAAGAAGAGGTCGAGAAGGCCAAGGCGCAGATGAGCAGGCCCGAGCCGGAGGTGAGCCGTCCGCTGTGGCAGAACGCGCTCTACTTCGCCTCGATGGTCGGCGTTCTGGTCTTCGCCAACTGGGGCAGGCCGCAGGAGCCCACGGGCCTGTGGCACGCCGTCCACTCCGCCAAGTGGCTGATCACCGGCGGCTTCGCGGTGGCGTTCGGCGTCATCCTGTTCCTGTGGTTCGGCCTGAGGTGGTGGAAGCTCGCGGCCGCGGCGGCGCCGACGGCGCTGGTGGCGCTGCTCTTTCCGCACGAGCCGATGATCCCCTTCGCCGTGGGCGTGATCGGCCTGGTCGCCGTCACCGGCACGAGCGCAGGGGAGGCGCGCGACTGGCTGGACCAGACCTGGGGCTTCGCCAGGCAGATACTTCCGCTGCTGTTCGTCGGTGTGCTCATCGCGGGAGCCCTGCTTGGCCGTCCCGGGCACGAAGGATTGATCCCATCCGGCTGGATCGAGGGCGCCGTCGGGGGCAACTCTCTGCAGGCGAACCTGTTCGCCTCCGTCGCCGGCGCGTTTATGTACTTCGCCACGCTCACGGAGGTGCCCATCTTGCAGGGCCTGCTCGGCGCGGGCATGGGCAAAGGACCCGCGCTGGCGCTGCTGCTGGCCGGCCCGGCCTTGAGCCTGCCCAACATGCTGGTGATCCGCAGCATCCTGGGCACAAAGAAGACAATCGTCTACGTCTCGCTCGTGGTCATCATGGGGACGATCAGCGGGATGGCCTACGGAGCCCTGTTCGCTTGAGAGAGCACAGATGCTGCTGGCGACAACCTTTCCCAGCGAAGCGGAGTTCGAGCGGGCCAAGTCGCTGCTTGAGGCATGTGGCGTCTACTACCGGACGGTCTGCCCGGCGCCGGCGTACCGTCTGGCGGGCTGTGCGGTCTTGGTGGCAGAATCGCAGGCGCGGCGAACGCTCGCGGCCGAGAGCGGGCGGGACCTTGTCTGCTCGGGTTGGGTAGGCTATACGCCGGCACAGATCGTGGTGCCGCAGGAGCCGCCGCCGGAGTACGAGGAGGATGTGTTCGGCCGCGCTGCGATCATGGTGCTGGCGCAGTGCGTGGCGGACGAGACGAAGATACGGATCGTCGCCCACATATCTGGGGACCTGACGGAGGTACTCCCCTACATGAACGCGGAGATGCGTCAGGCCAGCTACAACGTGCACGGGCCGACCTTCACATTCATGGACGGCTATCGCATGGTCAGCGCGTATGCACGCCGCATCGCCGTGGCGAAGGCCGACGAGATCGTGGACGCCTGGCGGGTGCTGGAGGAGCTTAGGCGCCGCGTGAACGAAACGTGGGCCAGGCGACACCAAATAGAGCCCTCCTACGAGCGGCGCGAAAGGCCGCCGGCCCTGGAGGTATACAAGCGCCTTCCCGGCACGAACTGCGGACAGTGCGGCGAGCGCACGTGCCTGGCCTTCGCGGTCAGGCTGCACGCGGGCCACACGTTCCCGACCCGGTGCCGGCCCGTGTTTGAGGGCGATTACTCGCACATGAAGGATGCCCTGAGAGAGATCTGCTCGGGGCTTGGCGTGATGAGCTGAAACGGTTTTCTCCAGAAGGCGGAGCGCAGATGAAGCTCCAGATACTGGGCACGGGCTGCCCGAAGTGCAGGAGGCTGACGGCGAACGCCGAGGCTGCCGCCAAGGAACTCGGCATCGAATACGAACTGGAGAAGGTGACCGAGGTCAACGAGATCATGAAGTTCGGCGTGATGATGACGCCAGCGCTGGTCGTCGACGGCGAGGTCAAGGTCGCCGGCAAGGTGCCGGGCGTTGAGGAGATCAAGGGAATGCTCGGGCGGGAGGAAGCCTGATGCCAGAATGTCCAGGCTGCCGGGACGTGCAAGGCGGTGCGAGCCGGAACGGTCCCGATGATGCGCCGGCCCGGGAGTTCGAGCAGCAACCGGCGCCGCCGTCGTGCGGCTGCCCCGCTCTGTGGAAGGTCGCTGTGGTCGTCGTATTGGTGGCCGCGGTGGCGGGCATCATGGCGTCCAAGACCCGCGGATGCGCATCTCCTACACGAGAGCCGGTCGGCAGCGACGTGGGTCCACAGGCCGGCAGGCCGATCCAGCCTGGGGCCGGGCCGGAAGCTCCGGCTGAAGCCGAGATGGTACTGGCCACCGTCAACGGTGAGCACATTACGCTCACGAATCTTCGGCAGGCCCTGCAAGACATGCCCGAACAGTACAGGTCCGCCTTCGAGAGCAACCAGCACGAACTCCTGGAGCAACTGGTCGCCCGGACACTCCTGCTGCAAGAGGCCAGGTCGTCCGGGACGAAGCAGAGCCCGGGGGAGCGAAACGCTCAAGCAGGGGCTGTTGATTCCCCCCCGCAGAATGAGGCCGAGATCATCAACGATCTTCTCGAACGGGAAGTGCTGAACCACGTGGAGGTCAGCGATGCGGACGTCAGGCAGTTCTACGAACGGCACAGAGACGAGGTGCCCGACGGGCGTTCCTACGAGGAACTGAAGGATTCGTTGCGATCCTATGCCCTGCAGGAGAGACAGAACGAGGCCATCCAGTCCTACCTGGCCAAGCTCCGCGCCACAGCAAACATCACCCATAACGAGGCGTGGGTCGAAGCCCAGAAGGCCCTGGCCGCCGACAACCCGCTGGACGTGGCGCTGAAGACGGGGCGCCCCGTAGTGGCCGACTTCGGCCGTGGCACCTGCATCCCCTGCAAGATGATGAAGCCCATTCTGGACGAGCTGCAAGAGGATTACAAGGGCCGCGCGGAGATCCTGATCATTCAGATTGACGAGTATCCCACCGTGACGCAGCGAGTGGGCATCCGCGTCATACCGACCCAGATCTTCTACGATGCGTCCGGCACAGAGGTCTACCGGCACGAGGGTTTCATACCGCGCGAGGACATCGTGGCGAAGCTTGCCGAGATGGGGGTGAAGTAGGGCCGCCACCGCCCGGCCGCATGGCGTCGCCCCTTCGCGAAGGGTGCACTGGGCGGGGGATTGGTGACACGCCATCAGCGTCGACTACAGCAGGAGGGAGCCAGGATGACCTGGAGAACGATCGTGACCGTCGCATTGGCTGTGGTCTGGACGACAGCTCCTGGGTGCAGCTATCCGAAGCATCGCTTGCAAGATGCGGCAGAGATGTTCGATGTGGGCTTCACGTTCTCGAAGAAGCCGCAGTTCTCCGCGTACATGAACTGCCCGGTTGTGGCGCCCATAGGCTACGGGGAAGTCGATGGGCAGTTCGTCGGCGTGGGAGGCGGCGAGGTCGGCATGATGGACCACCATCAGGAGAGCAGAGGCCTGCTGTTCTGGGGAAGAGAGGAAGTGAGCTGGGACACCTTCGATCCCGAGGATGCCGACACCATCAGTGTGCAGGGCGTGGGCCTTCTCGGACTGGCGGAGAACGCCGGCGACGAGGAACCCTATGACCTCGCCTGCATCCATTACCTGCATCTGGGCTGGATCGGGGTCGCGGCCAACGTGCATTGGCTGGAGATCCCCGACTTCTTTCTCGGGTTCTTCCTCCTTGACCCGGTGCGGGACGACGGGGAGGACGGCGGCTACTGGTTCTGGGGCGGCAAGACTTCTTCAGGGGACGATGCGAAGACGGTACTCACCGTCCGGGAAGTGCCACAAACCTGATTCTATTTGCTGATTGGATGGACATGAGGAACCCAAAGGCCATTCTGGTCGCCTTCGTGCTGGCTCTGCTGTCCGGCGCCGCCCTCGCTGATGAGCAGGAGGTGCCGCCCGAGACCGTCGAGAGCGCCTATCCCGGCCTGGTCGCCGGCGCGCTGGCGTCAGCGTCCCTCGGAGAGCTTGAGCCGGGCGTCTTGCTGGACATGGGAGGGGAGAAGGTTACCCAGCAGCAGTTGGATGAAGTCCTTGCCGGCTCCCCCGAGAAGCTGCGAGAGCAGCTCAGGAAGAACTCGCTACTGCTCGTCCAGGAGATGGCGACGAGAGGCCTCCTCCTGCGAGCCGCCCGGCAATGGGCGAGGGAACAGGAGGCCTACCCGGCGGACAAGGCCGAACCTGAGATCATCAGCGACTATCTACAGGACCTGGTCTCCGACGTCGCCGTTGGCGACGCTGAGATCGAGCAGTTCTACGAGGGTAACCGGGACATGTTCGGCGGCGCCGAGCTGAAGGATATCCAGGACGCGCTGCGGCAGTTCGTACTCAAGACGAAGCGGCAGGAGAAGGCGGACGCACATGTCCGGAGCCTGTCGGGAAGATTCGAGGTCGTCATCTCCGGCCCCTGGCTCGCGGAGCAAGCCGTTGCGGTGCGGGATAACCCCGTTGACAAGGCGAGGGCAAGCGGCCTGCCCACGATGGTGGACTTCGGAGCGGACGGCTGCCAGCCGTGCGAGATGATGGCGCCCATCCTCAAGGGGCTGAGCGAGGACTACGCCGGCCGGGCGAATATCCTGTTCGTCCACGTACGGGAGGACCCCGTGTTGGCCACCCGCTACGGGATTCGGTCGATCCCGCTGCAGGTGTTCTTCGACAAGGATGGCAAGGAGAGGTACCGGCACATGGGTTTCTTCCCCCAGGAGGAGATCGAGAACAAGCTTGCTGAGTTGGGGGTGCGCTGAGAATGGAGCAGCTCTTCACCGCTCTGACCCGTGCGCTCGAGGGCGCTCCCCTGGCGGCGCTGTCGGCCGCCTTCGCGTGGGGCGTGCTGAGCATCCTGCTCAGCCCCTGCCACCTGGCCAGCATCCCCCTCATCGTCGGCTTCATTGACGGGCAGGGACGCATGTCGACCAGGCGGGCGTTCCTCATCTCGACGCTGTTCGCCGCAGGCATCCTGATCACCATCGCGGCAATCGGGGCGGTCACGGCGGCCGCCGGACGGATGATGGGAGACGTCGGCGCCTACGGGAACTACGTCGTGGCCGTGATCTTCTTTCTCGTCGGCCTGCACCTGCTCGGCGTGATCCCCATGCCGTGGTCCGGTCCGGGCCAGGTGGAGATGAAGCGTAAGGGCGTGTTGGCCGCGTTGGTCCTGGGACTGATCTTCGGCGTGGCGCTGGGGCCCTGCACCTTCGCCTACATGGCGCCGATGCTGGGCGTGGCCTTCCGGGCGGCCTCTGCCAGCGTCCTCTTCGGCGTTCTTCTGCTGGTCATGTACGGCGTCGGCCATTGCTCGGTGATCGTCCTTGCCGGCACGTCCACGGGACTGGTCCAGCGCTACCTGAACTGGACCGAGCGCTCGAAGGGCAGTCTGATCGTCAAGCGCGTCTGCGGCGCCCTGGTGATCGCTGGCGGACTGTACCTCATTTACATAGCATAGGGACGGCAGATCACACAGCACATGCCGGGAAGGAGGAGTGAGACGTGACCTGCAACGAAGCAGACAGGAGGAGCCCTGCAGTCCGAGAAACGGTCCGTGACGGTTACGCCCGCATCGCGCGGGCCGGCGCGTCATGCTGCCCCGAATCGCCATGCTGCGGACAGGGCGACGGGGCCGACGCCGTGGCCCGCCAACTGGGCTACGGAGAGGTGGAGCTCTCCGCGCTGCCGGAAGGCGCAAACATGGGCCTCTCGTGCGGCAACCCCACGGCGGTAGCCTCGCTGAGAGCGGGCGAGGTCGTCCTCGACCTCGGCTCGGGAGGCGGGCTCGACGTGTTCATCGCCGCCCGGCGCGTCGGTCCCACGGGACGCGCCATCGGCGTGGACATGACGCCGGAGATGATCTCGGCGGCGCGCCGCAACGCCGAGCAGTTCCAGGCAGCGACCGGGCTGGACAACGTCGAGTTCCGCCTCGGGGAGATCGAGCACCTGCCCGTTGCGGATGCGAGCGTGGACGTGGTGATCTCCAACTGCGTCATCAACCTGTCGCCCGACAAGCCGCAGGTCTGGCGGGAGATCGCACGCGTGCTCAAGCCCGGCGGGCGCGTGGCCGTCTCAGACCTGGCCCTGGTGCAGCCGCTGCCCGATGCCGTCCGAGAATCGGTCGAGGCCCTGATCGGCTGCATCGCAGGCGCCGTGCCCGTCGATGAGAGCTTGCGCATGGCGGGCGAGGCCGGGCTGGTGAAGGTGCAGGCGGACGCGCAGCCCATCTACTCCGACGACCCGGCCGACTGGGCAGACACCACCTGCGCGTGCATCTTCGGCCTGCTGCCCGAAGGCAAGAAGCCGAGCGACTACGTCGTGAGCGTGGACCTCACAGCGGTCAGACCTCAGGACCGGCAATAGGTGGTGGAACCGATGTCAGACCCCCGTGATGCAAGTGCCGAGGCCAGGGGGCTGGGCTTCTTCGAGAGGTACCTCTACGTCTGGATTGTCCTGTGCATCCTGGGCGGCACCGTGCTGGGCAGGCTGGCCCCGGGCGTCGCCCAGTGGCTGGACGGCCTGGCCATCTACGTCGGCGGGGCGCCCGTGGTCAGCATCCCCATCGCCGTCTGCCTGTTCTTCATGATGTATCCCATCATGGTGAAGATCGACTTCGCCGAGGTGCTCAAGGCGGGCAGGAACGTCAAGCCGGTCGGGCTCACCCTCTTCGTCAACTGGGCGATCAAGCCCTTCACGATGTACGCCATCGCCCTGCTGTTCCTGGGCGTCCTGTTCCGCGGCTTCATCGGTCCGGACGCGGTGGACCTGGTTAAGATGCCGTTCGGGCTCGACCTGGCGGAGGGCGCGAAGTACGGCGCGGGCACCGTCGTGATGCACAACGGGGCGAAGATGCTTGAGGTGCCGCTCTGGCGAAGTTATCTCGCGGGATGCATACTGCTCGGCATTGCGCCCTGCACGGCGATGGTGCTGGTCTGGGGCTACCTGGCACGCGGCAACGACGGTCACACGCTGGTGATGGTGGCCATCAACTCGCTGACGATGCTGCTCCTCTACGGTCCCCTGGGCGGCTTTCTGCTCGGCGTGGGCCGGCTGCCCGTGCCCTGGCAGGCCCTGGTGCTCTCGATCGGCATCTACGTGGCCCTGCCGCTGGTGGCCGGCTACCTGAGCCGCAGGTGGATCATCGGAGCGAAGGGGGAGGACTGGTTCAAGACGAAGTTCCTGCACGTCCTCACGCCCGTCACGATCATCGCGCTTCTCGTCACGCTGGTGCTCTTGTTCTCCTTCAAGGGCGACGTGATCCTTTCCAACCCGCTGACCATCCTGTGGATCGCCGTCCCCCTGTTCATCCAGACGAACCTGATCTTCTGGCTCGGTTACGGGCTGTCGAAGGCGTTGGGGCTCACCTACGAAGACGCGGCTCCTTCGGCGATGATCGGCGCCAGCAATCACTTTGAGGTAGCCATTGCCACCTCGGTCATGCTGTTCGGCCTGGCCAGCGGGGCGGCGCTGGCCACGGTGGTAGGGGTGCTGATCGAAGTGCCGGTCATGCTGCTCCTGGTGAAGATATGCCTTCGGAGCCGGGGCTGGTTCCGGGGGACCTCCGAGCCCCAGTGACGCGGGCGAAGGCGTCGGTTATACTCCTCTGACCTGACCCCGCCAAAGGCAGGAGGAGCAGACGCGCGTGGAGGGCGCCCCGGACAGAATCCTCGGCTACGCTGCGGTCGTCGGGATCGCTCTTGGCGAGGTCGCCGTTGTCCTTGACGTGGGAGCGCGGCTGTTTGGCTGCTACGTAAGGACTCCGCTCAGGGCGGGCGTTCGTGCCATTTTGGTGGTGGGGCTTGCCGTTCTGTTAGCCTTGCCTTTGGGACTTCTGGCGATTGACTGGGAGTCCCGGGCGGGGCGGCTCCTGCTCGGACCGTTCGGGCTCCTGGGCGCTTTGCTGTTCGTGCACTTTTTGTTCCCCTACAGGTACGGCATAGGGAAAGTGCTGGACAGAGCCCAGTGCACACGCGTCCGCGAACTGGGCGGCGGCGTTGTGCTGCGCGATTTGGCAGTTACATTGGATAGCCTGCCCGGGCCGGCCGCGGGCCTTACGATGCTCGTCGTCTCTGACCTTCACTGCAACAGCCGCGCGCACTTGGATCTCATCAAGGAATGTCTGGCGCGTCTGGACCGGGAGGAAGTGGACCTCGTCTGCATGCTCGGGGACTTCGGCGAGAAGCGTGGGCTGCTGGATGAGCTTGTCGTGGCAATTGCCGGGCTGCCCGCGCGGTTCGGAGTGTTCTGCGTTCGCGGCAACCACGATTTCGGAGGCGGGCGAGCTCGGATCCTGAGGAGTCTGCTGGCCGAGAACGGCGTGAAACTGCTGGACAACCGGGCCTACGAGATCCGCGATCTTGGCGTCCTACTCGTCGGCCTGGAGAGCCCGTGGGTTTCGTCTCCACTGCCGGAACCGAAGCTCGGGCAGTTCGTCCTCGGGCTAACGCACACACCGGACAACATCGCGGCGTTTGCTGATCTCGGGGCGGCCTTCGTGGTAGCGGGCCACACCCACGGCGGGTTCCTCAGGCTGCCGTTCATCGGGCCGCTTTTCGTGCCCAGCCGGTATGGGCGCTTTCTCGATGCCGGCTTGTTCGCGCTGCGCGACACACTGATGTACGTAACCCCGGGCGTGGGATACCCGTCGCCAGTTGCCGCCACCACCCCAGAGATCGTGCGAATCACGCTGACCGGAAGACGATAGAGACAAGGAGCGTGCCGCAGCGAGCGGCTGCGCTTTCGGAGTGCGGCGCCTCGGCGCCGCCTTGGATTCCCCCGGCTTGCCGGCGGCAGACAGCCAGCGGGGCAAGCCCCGCAGATGGCAAAGCGGCAGCAAGCTGCCGCACTCCAAGGACGGCGAGACTGGCTGATCGACCTGATCGTCTACCGCCTATACGGCCTGAACGAGGAGAAAATCCGCATCGTGGAAGGCTGGGAGCCGGCCGCTGCTTGAGACAATCGCCGAAGGTGTTATCATGTCTGCCCGCCCTCACCCTATCCCTCTCCCGTGGGGAAAGGGAAGCCGCCCCCTGGGAGGGGGGCCCGAAGAGGGAAACGACGCAGGGCGTGTGTTCGCCCTGTTGAGTGACTGTGCAAGCGGTGACTACCGCAGGAGGAAGCATGATGGCAGAGCAGGGAGTCCGTTTCGGAATGATCGGGTGCGGTGAGATCGCGGTTCGCAGCTTCGAGGCCCTGATGGAGGCGCGCAACGCGACGCTGGCCGCCACATTCGACGTGAAGGAGGAACTCGCCCAGGACCTGGCGGGACGCGTCGAAGGCGCCGTCGCATGTGGAAGCCAGGAGGAACTGCTCGCCCGCGACGACGTGGAGGCCGTCATCGTTTCCACGCCGCATTACCTGCACGCGCCCATCGCGATAGCGGCGGTCGAGGCCGGCAAGCACGCCCTGGTCGAGAAACCGATCGCCTGCACCGTCGCCCAGGGCCGGGACATGGTGGAGGCGGCCGATAGGGCGGACCGGCGGCTCGGCGTCTGCTTCGTGCGTCGCTACGTGCCCTCTACCGAGGGCCTCCGCGCGTTTGTCGAGGCCGGAAACCTGGGCACGATCATGGCCTGGCTGATCGTGGAGATGGGTTACAAAAAGGAGAGCTACTGGACGGGGGGTTACACCGACCGGGCCAAGACCGACTGGCGTCTGCGCCGCCAGACCGCCGGCGGAGGCTTTCTGGTCATGAACACCATCCACACGCTCGACGTGTTCCGCTACATGAGCGGGCAGGAAGTGGTCGGTGCCAAAGCGATCGGCGGCACCTACAACAGCCCCGAGGGAGTCGAGGTGGAGGACCTGTTCAGTGCATCCGTCACCCTTTCGGGCGGGGGCGTGGGCATCATTGCGGGAGGCTCCTCCGTGCCCGGTGGCCTCAAGGGGAACTGCCAGCGGCTCATCGGCACGAAGGGGCAGCTCGACGTCGGCGCCTCGGGTGCGGAAGGCACGCCGGTGTTCCTAATCGAGGGCGGCGAGGTGAACGGCCAGACGGTCCCCGCCGGCGAATGGACGAACGTGGACTTCAGCGGCGGCAAGGACGGCAATTCCAGGGCGCTGCTCATCGAAGCATTCGGGCGCTGGGTGAGGGGCGATGAGGAGTTCCTGGCCCCGGGCGATGACGCACTCAAGACGCTCCAGGCCTGCGAGGTCATCTACCGCGACGCCGGGCTGTTCCAGGAGTGAGGCCGTCCCGGCCCGGGAAGGGCGAGACGAACCGGAACTCCCGTGAGCGATGTGCGCGCGGAAAACGCCGGCCCATCGGAGGAACCGGGCGTGGCAGGCAAGGTGAGGATCCTCTTCCTGTGCACGGGCAACTCCTGCCGAAGCCAGATGGCCGAGGGATGGACGCGTCATCTGAAGGGCGGCCGTGTGGAGGCCTATTCCGCCGGCATCGAGCCGCGCGGGCTCGACCCGAGGGCCGTCGCTGTCATGGCCGAGGCCGGCGTCGACATATCCGCCCAGAATTCCAAGCACGTGGACGAGGTCAGGGACGTCGGCTTCGACTACGTGGTGACCGTCTGCGACCACGCGCACGAGCACTGCCCGCTGTTCCCGGGCGCTACCCGGATGGTGCACGTCGGATTCGACGACCCGCCCCGGCTGGCTGCCGGCGCACGGAACGAGCAGCAGGCCCTCGCCCACTACCGGCGCGTGCGCGACGAGATAAAGGCGTTTGTCGAGCGATTGCCCGACTCGCTGGCGGAGACGCCGCCCCGGGAATGGCGAGAGGCACCGGACTTTCCTTAACGCGTGCCGGCGCTGTAGGGAGGGGCGGACCTGGCCGGCCACAGACGGACTGTGCCGGCAGGGATGCTTGTGCGCCTCGGGCGCGCCGGCGCTACTGCCACGGGGCGCGGCGGTGCAACGCGGCCAGCGACCGGCTCAGAACCCGGCGTTCGAAGTAAGGCCACAGCCGAAGCTCCTTGCCCAGCAGGTCCCGCATGTGGAAGCGCAACAGGGCGCTCATGGCGGGCGCCTGCTCCGTGACCGGTGGCGTCGGGAGCGCCTCGTCGGGCCGGTGCATCCTCTCTCGCACGTAGGCGTCCAGCACGGAGAGGCCCCTCAGAAGGTCGGCCCCTGCGGGCGTCGTGCGCTTGCGCAGGCTGGGGCGAAGTTCCTTCTCGCAGTTCCTGCAGACGGGGCCGCCGTCGGCCGGGCTGAAAAGCACTGCCCCCCTTTCCGGCAGGGCCCGGCCGCACACCACGCAGGCATCGAATCTCGGCGACGAACCGTGTTCCCGCAGCACCGCCAGCTCGGCCACCAGCACGTTGGCGCCGAGCGCCTGGCCCGACGCCAGGCGGCGCAGCACCTGAAGCATCAGCGCATAGAGGCCCGGGCAGGGCTCGCCCTCCGCAGTAAAGTTCAGGATGAGATCGGCGGCGTAGTAGCCGCACAGCGCCCTGTCCAGCGACTCCTGGAATCCCCGGAAGCTTTCGCGAAGCCACTGTTGCGTCAGGTTCTGGAGCGCGCCGCCTGGGCGTTCGGTGTAGATGAGCTCGTACCGGGCCAGGAGGTCGAACCCGGTGCGCACGCCCCTCTTCGGCGCCCGCGTGACGCCCTTGGCCATGACGGAGAGCCGGCCGACGTCGGGCGTCAGAAAACTGGCCACCTGGCTGGTGTTGCTGTAGTCGATCCTGCGCAGGCAGATGCCTTCGGTGTGGTGATACTTCGCCATGGGTGGGAGGCAAGACGGTCTCTGAGGCCGCACGGCGGCGGCCGGGCGCCGCCCGTCACGCGCGGGGCGGCATCATGCGCTCGAGGAAAACGCGCCGCACGCGTCTCTTGTCGCTGTGGAGCACCCGGACGAGCATGCCGTCGACCTGGAACTCCTCCCCGGGCTCGGGCACGCGCGCCACGTGCGCCGTCACGTATCCGCCGATCGTATCGTAGTCCTCGTCCTCGGGTATGTCCAGCCCCAGCAGTTCGTTCACCTCGTCGATGTGCACTCGGGCGTCGAACTCGACGCCTCCGGAGGGTTGCCGCAGGACGCGGCTTTCATGGTCCTCCTCGTCGTACTCGTCCTCGATCTCGCCGACAATCTCCTCCAGGATGTCCTCGACGGTGACGACGCCGGAGACGCCACCGTACTCGTCCAGCGCGACCGCGATCTGGACGTGCTGATCCTGGAACTGCTGCAGGAGGCTGCCGACGGTCTTGGTCTCGGGCACGAAGAGCGGCTCCCTCATCACGCCACGCAGCAGGACCTGCCCCTCGGCTTCCTCGGCGGCGGCCGACAGAAGGTCCCGCACGTAGACGATGCCGACCACCTTGTCCAGAACGTCCTCGTAGACCGGGATGCGACTGTGATGAAGCTCGTCGAGCGCCCTGACGGCTTCGTCCAGGGGCATTTCGGCGTCCAGGCATTCCAGTTCCGTTCGGGGAGTCATGATCTCGGCCACGTCAACGTCCCGGAACTCCAGGATGCCCTCGATCATGTGCTTCTGTTCCGCCTCGAGGGCCCCCTCTGCCGTCCCATCCTCCAGGGCAACGCGGATCTCCTCCTTGGCGGCATCGACCACCTCCGGTTCCGGCTCCTCGATCTCGCCGGCGGCGGAGGGCTGGCCCAATGCTCTGACCGGGTGAAGCGGGAAGGAGAGACAGTGAAGGGGCCGCAGAACGACCAACAAGATGGCCGTGGACCACTTACGGCCGATTGCGCGGGCCCCCAGTTGAGCAATGCCCAGCAGCCCGGCTGCGGCAAAGGCTGAGGGCAGAACGCGGCCCGTCTCCTGCGCGGCCCGCTGCGTAATCACGACCACGAGGGCCGCCCCACAGGCCACGCCGACCAGCACGCAGAAGGCCGAGAGGGCCTTCTCCTGGTCCAGGTACCGCGCGAAACGCTCCCTGTCCTCGGGAGTGTTGAGTTCCTCTTCGATCTTCGCAAGCGACGCAAACCGCAGGGCCGATTCGGCCAGGGCGGCCAGGAACACGGCCACCCAAAGGATGGGTAACTCGGCGCCACCGAACAAGGCTGCCACCTCCCAAGAAGGTTCAGAAATCCACGGTCCGGCCCGCCGTTTCCAGAATGGCCCGCTCGCGCTCGCGCATCCGCGCGGCGGACTCCGCCTCACGGTCATCGTAGCCCAGCAGGTGCAGCAGACCGTGGACGACGTAAAGCGTCAGCTCATCATCGGGTCCGTGGGACCTGCCGGCGGCCTCGCGCTCGGCCAGTTCCGCGTTGACGATGATCTCGCCGCTCAACGAGCGCTCGTCGCTCTCGTACGGGAAGGCCAGGACGTCCGTGACGCCTTCGCGGCCCAGGTAACGCCGGTTCAGCCCGGCCATCTCTTCGTCGCCGACCAGG
>Ga0114922_10003473_pt1 | contig 14665 bp, 11 predicted proteins | sample AartaG_FD_100975 | JGI IMG/M metagenome (GOLD analysis project Ga0114922, IMG submission 100975) | Deep subsurface microbial communities from Aarhus Bay to uncover new lineages of life (NeLLi) - Aarhus_00045 metaG | ecosystem: Environmental > Aquatic > Marine > Oceanic > Sediment | place...
AGAGCCAACTGCTGGCCTTGAAGTTGTGCCGCAGGCCGAGCGTGTGCCCGACCTCGTGCATCACGGTCTCCTTGATCACCTGCCCGATGAATTCCTCGGGCAGGTCGCGCCGGCCGGTGCAGGCGGCGACCGCGGCCGACAGGGCCAGGTTGCGCACCGCGCAGGCCCCGATCTCGCAGACGGGCCTCTCGTGCCGACGCAGCACCTCAACCGGGTCGAAGCGGTCGATCAGGTCGCCGCCCCGGGCGAAGTCGGGGGTCAGCGTTTCCGGTCGCGAGCCGAAATCCCACTGCGGATCAATCTGCAGGAACTCCTCGAGCAGCGGATCACTGATCCCGTAGTTCCAGGCCCGCGGCCCGTAAACGTCGAATTGTTTCAGGTAGGCCCGGACCATCGCGTCGTCGAAGATGATGTCCGCATCCAGGATCTGGCCGGTAAAGGGGTCGGCCCGCGACGGGCCCATGGCAAAGGCCTGGCCGGTGACGATCCAGCGCAGGAAGTTGTAGCGCACGTCTTCCGGGTCCAGGTCGGCGAAGGTCTGGTCCGTCTGCTGCCGCACCACCATCACGTTGCGCAGACCCGCTTTCTCGAACGCCTGGTTCCACTCCAGGATCCCTTCGCGCACGTACCGGCGATACTTCTTGGGCACCGTCTTCTCGATGTAGTAGACGATCTGCGTTTCCGGCGTCACGTCGGAGACCTCGGCCTTGGGATCGACCTTTGTGAGGTGCCAGCGGTTGATATAGCGATTGAAGATGGTTCGCTCGTCGTGGGGACGGGTCCAGTCCTTGCTGACCGTGAGAAAATACCCGATCCGGTCGTCGGCCCGGCGCGGTTTGTAGTCGGTCTCGGGGATTCTGGACAGGCTATAGTGCACCGCGGCCATTGTTCCGCCGGCCCTGGGACCCTGGCCCATTACCGCCAGGTTCACGTTCAGCTCGACGTTCTCCGGGAAGACTTTGATCTCCGCGTAGCGGCTCAGGGAGCGGTCAATGCTCCCGCCGAACAGGCCCGCCACCTGGGCCACGTCCGTTTTGCATAGGTCGCCCAGGTCGATGACCGGATCGCCGCCCGGCGCTTCGGTGACGAGGTCAACGGCTTTGACGATCGTATCGGTGTACGTCCGGCCGATTACGTCCTCCAGCTCGCTGCCCTTGCCCCTGGCGTAGCGCGGGTCGGCTTCGATCAGGACCAGTTTCTTGTCCATCCGCTCGAAGTAAACGACGGCGTCTGCCCACTGCCACCCGGCGAAGTTCGGGCCGGAGGAAATCGACGTCGCCACCAGGAAGTGCCCCTTGAGCATCTTGGAAGGAATCCGGGCCAGCAGCTTGTCTTTCTTTGCGTCGTGGTAGAGGGTCCAGAACCCCTCTTTTACAGTCAGATCTTTGGTGACTTCCTCGAACTTGGGAAAGTCGGGCTTGTCATCCTCGCCCGCCGGGGCGGGGCCGACGCCGAATGCCAGCATCGCCGCCAGGCCCGCGATCACCACCGACTGTCTATTGCGCTTCAGCATTCGTGTGCTCCTCGATCGTCTCGGTACTGGCCGGACTCCGGGCCGGCCGTCAACACGCCGCCCGGCCGACGCCCGCTGGGGCGGGTAAACGCCGGTCGGCTGCTGTGCTACAGCCGGAACTCCGCCTCCAGGGCCTTGTCGATCCGCGCCTTGGACTCGTCCAGATGCGCCCGGCTGAAATCGTCCAGGTTGGAGGCCTGACCGCCGGCAAGGATCTCGCCGATCTGGGCTGAAATCTTCTGCAGCGTCATCCGGGCCACCGCGTGGGCATCGGCCGGCATGGTCCGCCCGGGCCTGCCCAGGACCGTGTGAATCATGATCTCCAGGTAGCGGCGCTGCAGGCTGCGTCGCAGGCTGGAAACGTACGGCTGACGGTTAGTGCACTTTTGGTCGGGCTCGTGGCCGAGTTCCGACCAGATCGCCTGGGCCAGGCGGGTCATCAGTTCCGGCACGGTCAGGGCGTCCTGATCCGTCGGGACCTTCAACTCCGCATCATAGATTCGCCCGATGGTGTACGGGTTCACCAGGTGGAACATCACCCAGTACTGGATGGCGGCCACCCGATCGTGGATGGGGTACTCCTGCATGCTGTCGAAAGCGTCGGAGTCCCAATGTCCCCACCGCCCGGCAGCCAGCTTGTTGAGCAGCTCGGGCGGGAACCGGAACGCCTGATCGCTGAAAACGTTGTCGATCACGAACTCCAGAGCCTCACGCTGCTTGGCGGCGGGAATCATTATGAAGGGGTCGCGGGAGTCGGGATCGCCCTTGTGGTCCCGGTGCACGTACTGGCCGCCGACGTAACGGGCCGCGAACCGGCTGCTTCGCCCGATCTGGGAGAGGAGCATGTCGAAGCTCTTGCGCAGGTGGTTGTAGCTCTCGCCCTCCTTGACGGCCCATTCTTGGATGTTGCCCATCAGCTTCTGGACCAAGGCCAGCCGCCGCTTGGCGAAGCGAATAGGATCGTCCCCGTTGTCGAACCGGTTGACCAGCGGGTCAGGGGCAAAGAACATGGTGTCCTCGTCGGTCGCATAATCCAGCCCCGGTTCGGCACAGCGCGAGGTGATGGCCTTGAGCAGCTCCTCATCGGTCTTGTACTCGTCGTCCGTCGTGCGGTAGCCGTACTCGATGGCCCAGTCGTCGTAGGGACCGACCGTGGTGGTGATGTAGTTACCCTGGTCTTCGGGATCGAGGGCGAACTCGGCCGGGTTATAGTCCATGACCGACGCGCAGACCGGCACGCTCTCGTCGCGGTTGCTCAGGATGTCTTCGAGCGATTTCCAGGCGCTGGCCTTGAAGTTGTGCCGCAAACCGAGCGTATGTCCGACCTCGTGGGTGACGACCTGCTTGATCATCTGCCCGATGAACTTCTCGCTGTCGCCCAGGTTCCCGGTGGCCGCCAGCACCGCGTGCCCGAAGGACATCTCGTGGACCATCCCCTGAGCGTACATACAGAAACCGGCCTTGCGCTCATGCTCGTGCAAGGCCTCCAGCAGATCCGGGTCCCAGGAGGTGTCCACCCCGCTGACCGAGTAGCTCTTTGGGAGCAGGCGCTGGCCCAGGGGCACGAAATCCCATTCCGGGCAGTTGGCCAGGAACTCACTGAGCTGCGGGTCGTACTCCGCCGCCGGCCCCTTGGCCGCCAGGCGGGCGTACCGCGCCTCCCAGACCCGGACCATCGAATCGTCGAACACGATGTCCGCGTCAAGAATCTGACCGGTCAGCGGGTTGGACCGCGACGGGCCCATGGCAAAAGCCCGGCCGCTGACGATCCAGCGGAAGAAATTGTAGCGGACGTCTTCCGGGTCCAGGTCGGCGAAGGTGTCGGCGTGGTCCGTCTGCTGCCGCACCACCATCACGTTGCGCAGACCAGCCCTCTCAAAGGACTTGTTCCACTCCAGGATTCCTTCCCGCACGTAGCGACGGTACTTCTTGGGGACGGTCTTCTCAATGTAAAAGACGATCTGATCGTCGGGGTTGACGTCCGAGACTTCGGCCTTGGGGTCCTCCTTGCGCAGCCACCAGCGGTGGATGTAGCGGTGGAAGATCGTCTTGTCGCTGTGCGGCTTGGTCCAATCCTTGACCGCGGTGAGGAAGTAGCCGATGCGGTCGTCCGCCAGTCGGGGCTTGTAATCGTTCTGCGGCAGCTCGGAGATGCTGTAGTGGACTCGGGCCCGGGTGCCGCCCTGATCGCCGCGCATCAGGGCCAGGTCTACGGCCAGCTCCAGGTTCTTGGGAAACGCCTTCTTCTTGGCGTAACGGCTCAGCGAGGCATCGACGCTGCCGCCGAAGACCCGCCCCACGCCCGCGTAGTCGGTCTTGAGGATCTTGTCCAGGTCGATGACCGGGTCGTCGTCCTTCTTGCTGACGATCGGCGTAGCCAGCACGATGGTGTCGGTATAGGTGCGTTTGATAACGTCGCCGACTTCGGACTTCTTGCCCGGCTTGTAGCGCAGGTCCGGCTCGATGAGCACCAGCTTCTTGTCCATCTCATGCCACTGCACCACGCGGTCGCCCCACATGTAACCGGCCAGGCGGGGGCCACCGGCAATGCTGGTGGCCAGCAGGAAGTTCTTCTTGAGCATGCCCTTGGGGATCACCGCCAGCAGGTGGTCGGTCTTCTTGTGGTGGTACAGCTTCCAGAATGAGCCCTCTGGCGCCGGGATCTGCTCGTGGTCCTTGCCGACCTTGTCGAAGGGCGGGAAGTCGGGCTTGTCCTTGCCCTGGTCCTCTTTTTTCTTCTCGTCCCCCTTGTCGGCCTGTTTTTGCTTGGCCCGCTTGTCGGGCGTGTCCTCACCTGCCGCCGGCTGGGCCAGGCACCAGCCGAAGACGGCGATCGCGGCCAGCCAACATATCCCCCGAAAAGCGCATCTCGTTCGCAACATGGGTCCGAACTCCTTTCTGGCAGAGCGACCGAACCGTACTCGTGGATTCTGCGATCGACGACAGAGACTGTAGTAACTTTCCGTTTCTTTCCGGAAAGCGGTAGAGCCGGAGCAATCCGCCCCGGACCGTCGAGCGTAGGTTATATCGCGACCCGCCCGGTAAGTCACGTGCAGACCGCCAGTAAGCATTGGTAACCGCGGAAAGTCACAAATCCTTACAAAGCGCCCTGATCGCCCGCGGTCTGGTAACTCGGCTAAAATGGGCAGGAGAGAGCGCTTGACCGGGCCGCTCATTTCATTGGCGCAGCCCAATCCCAGGGCTATGATCCGCGCTTCGCTGTGGCGCGGGACCAACGACTTTGATGGATCGCGATACACTTCGACGTCTCGGTTTGAGCCTGGCTCTGGTCTTGCTGATCGTCTCGGCGTGTCGCCGCTCGGGCGAGGCGCAGCCCCCATCTGGGCCACCGCCGGCACAGGAACCGCAAATCCTCGATTTCCCGGCTGAGCTGCACGCCGAGGACGAGTCCGTCAACGCCTTCGTCCGCCAGGTCATCGAGACCTGCGCTTCGGGGGACTACGATGCCTTTCGCCTGTTGTGGAGCGCCCGCGACGACCCCTTCCCCCGGGACCAGTTCCACCGGGCCTGGCAATCCGTCCAGAAGGTCAAGATCGTCTCCCTGCGTCCGTTCCGGGCACCGGAAACCCGAGAGTTGCTCTACGCGGTTCGGGCCCACGTTCGGCTCGATCCCAGCGTCCGCGAGCCCGAGCGCGACGTCACCATCCTGCTGGTCCGCAACGGCGGGCGCTGGCAACTGACCTCCCCGCCGCGGGACGTGCCGGACGGACTTTTCGAGCGAACCACACCCACCTCGCAGCCGCAGGGCAAATCCGGGCTCACAGGGGTACCGTAGGGCCATGGACCCAGCGCTGATCGATGCCGAGGACAAACATCGGGCCCAGGCAACGAGCCTGCGATCGCCCGACTTTCGGCGCATGGTCCGCTTGGCCTGGCCGCACCGGCGCTTCGTGGTCGTGGGCCTGATCGCCTCGGTCGTTTACGGCTTTCTGCACTCGGCAAGCGTCGTGGGCGTGCTTCCGGTGTTGAAAGTGATGCTGGCCGACGAGGGTCTTCACGGCTGGGCCTACCGCACCGTTGCGGAAGACCGCCTGGAAGCGAAGTTCGATACCGAGCTTGGCGGGTCGTACGAATTGCTCGCCGATGAAACAGGTCTGGCCTTCCGGACGGTCTCGGACAAGTCTCCGCTGGCCGTGCACTCGGTGCAACCTGGGGACCGGATCATCGCTATTGACGGCCACCCGGCCACACCGCTGAAGTTCCTGGAAACGATCACCCGGGCCAACGGACGGATCGAGCTGACTGTACGCCCCGCCGCCAGGGACGGTCAGCTCCGCCCGGAGCCTCGAACGGTCACCGTCAAGCTGATCGAGCCGTCCCTGCTGAAACGGCTCCTACGCGACGCCGCCGGTCTCGTGCCCCCGGTCACCAAGCGAAGCGATCGAGTGACCGCCCTGGTGTACGTTCTGGGCTTTGTGGTGATACTCGTGTTGCTGAGCAACGTGGCCCGTTTCGTCGCCCAGTACTTCACCGCCCTGGGCATCCTGCGGTCCGTCATGGACCTCCGGCGTACACTTTACAGCAAGGTGCTGCGCCTGCCGATGGACTTTTTCTCTCAGAACACCGCCGACATCGTCTCCCGCTTCGTGCAGGATGCCCTGGAGATCCAACGCGGGCTGATGTCCCTGTTCGGCAAGCTGCTCCGCGAACCGGTCAAGGCGGCGTTCCTCCTGGCAGCCGCTCTGTGCCTGGACGCCCGGATGACGCTGACCATGCTTCTGGTGGCCCCGGTGGCCGTGGTCATCTTCTGGTCGGTCGGTCGGAAGATCCGCAAGGCGAATAAGAGGCTGCTTCGCACCTACGGCATGATGATCGGCGCGTTGAGCACCACACTGGCGGCCATCGGCGTGGTCAAAGCCTACAACGCCGAGCACATCGAACGCGGGCGCCTGTGGCGCATCGACCGACGTACCTTCAAGCACCAGCTCAAGATCGCCAAGCTCGAGGCCTTTCTCAATCCCATGCTGGAGGTGCTGGGTATGGTGGGCATTGCCGCGGTCAGCGTCTGGCTGGGCGCCCAGTTGATCGACGAGCGGATCGAATTCGAGGAGTTTGCCACGCTGGTGGCGGCCTTGGGAATGCTGATCGACCCCCTGCGCAAGGTGGCGGACGTTTATCCCCGGGTCATGCGTTCAGCGGCCGGTGCCCGGCGCATCTTCTCGGTCATCGACGCACCGGCCGAGACCGAGCTGCTCGAAGGCGCCATCGACCTGCCGCCGCCGGCCGAGAAGATCGAATTCAAGAACGTGACCTTCACCTATCCCAATGCCCCCGAGCCGGCCGTCAATGACGTTTCCGTCACCGTCGCCAAGGGCGAAACGGTGGCCATCGTCGGCCCCAACGGCAGCGGCAAGACGACGCTGACCAAGATGCTGCTTCGCTTCCACGACCCGCAGGTCGGGCAGGTGCTGTTCGATGGGGTGGACATCCGTAGGGCCACCCTGCGGAGCCTGCGCAGACAGATCAGCCTGGTCAGCCAGGACCCCGTGGTGTTCGCCCTGACGGTGGCCCAGAACATCGCCTACGGAACGCGGAATGCGGACCGCGACAGAATCGCCGATGCCGCCCGCCGGGCCTATGCCGAGGAGTTCATCCTCGAAAAGGCCGACGGTTACCAGGAGCTGATCGGCGAGCGGGGCGTCACCCTTTCCGGCGGACAGCGCCAGCGACTCTGCATCGCCCGGGCCATCATGCGGGACGCCCCGATCCTGATCTTCGACGAAGCCACCAGCCAGGTCGATTCCGAGAGCGAGCATAAGATCCAACAATCGCTGGCCGGTCTGGCCAGGGATCGCACCACGTTCATCATCGCCCACCGCCTGAGCACCATCCGCTTCGCCAGCCGCATCATCGTCATGGACGCCGGCCGGATCCTCGACACCGGCACCCACGAACAACTCATTGAACGCTGCCCGCTCTACCAGGCCCTGTGCCAGACCCAATTGGCCGGTTGATCGGCATGTTCCTGATGAGCTTCCGGAAGCGCGGGCTCTCCACGACCAGGTTCGCCCGCGAAGCGCAGGGTCTTGACAGCGGACCTTGAGGCGTATCCGCCTGCGGCCGACTACCTGAACAAGCCGCTCAGGCCGAAGTTGGACTGCAGAATGGCGGACAGCCAGAAGAAAAGACCTGCGAGAAAGCCGAAGATTTCCATGATTGATCCACGAATGAGTCGTTTGGGTCCGTTGCTGCCGTCGAGAAGGGGGTTTCCGGACGGGTCAGGCCAGGCGCCGGGCGGCCTCCTCGAAATCCGGGCAGATCTCGAACCAGCGATCGAGCTGCGTCACCTCAAGCACGCCTTCGACGAACTTCGCCGGCCCGACCAGGATCACCCGCCCCTCGCTGAGCCGGGCCCGGGTCACGACGTTGATCAAGCAGCTCAAGCCGCCGGAATCGATCGAAGTGACCTCCGCCAGCCCGATGGCCAGCTTCGTCTCCCGCCCGCGCATCAGAGGCTCCAACTCCTCCATCAACCTTTGGGCATCCCCGACGCCCAAGCGCCCCTTGAGCTGGACAGCCCCGAACGGCTTCGACGTATCGATTATGATCTCCATACGATCCGCAACCCACCACTGGTCCAAACGGTCACTTCTTAAGATTGCCCGACTCCCGCTTGCGAAGAACCTTGCGGGGCAAGAGGTAGTTGTCACCGCGGAAGTCGGTCACCTCGCCCGAGACGATGAACACGACCGGATCAAGCCCGCCCCGCGACTCCCGCACCATCCGCTCCAGCGTCTGATTAGGCAGGAGCTTCATGGGCGGTTCGGGATGCGTATCGCTGTCGGACTCAAAGATGAAGGCCCACCAGTGTCCTTCTTGAGCGATCCGGCCGGTCCGGTCCAGGAGCATGTAACCGTCGGGAAGTCGGGGGCGAGTCTTTGCCCCGGGCGCCGCCCCGGGTGCGCTGCGAACGTTGATTTCATCCTCGTCACCGCTGGGCAGGATGGGGACGGCCGTGGGGCGCTGCCTCTGGAACTCGCGGATGATCTCGTCAGCCGAGGGCTGGCGCGGGGTTCGCGGCGCCTGGCCCGTTTCCGTGCCCTTTGTCGGCTCGGACGCGGTCTCGGCGGGGGTCTTGTCTTCCGGTGGGGCTTTCTCGGTCGGAGGTTGATCGGGCTGTTGCGCCGGTGGGGGGACTTCCTGGGCCGGAGCGCTCAGCGCCAAACAGATTCCCGAGACCCCGACAGCCAGGACCAGCCGGAATTGCCATCCGTGCTTCATGGCTTCATCTCCATAGCACCCATCTTAAGGGGGGCCGTTGGATTATATCGGACGGTCCGTCGAAGGGAATTCTCTCCATTCCGTCATTTCCGGCCCAATTGCCGGGCCAGCACTTCTCCGGCGTTATCGCTTGGGCTCCGAGGAATCCTAACAGTACAGCGCAAGGTATCCACAATTCTGTAGCGGCCGACCTCCGAGTCGGCCGTTCCGGGTCTCCACGGCCGACTCGGAGGTCGGCCGCTACGCACGAGACAGCGACCTTGCGCCGTACTGCTAACAGTCCGTTGAAGAACGCGCTTGGCTGCTCGACTGCGGAGCGGCCCTTCAGGACAGCACGCGGGCCCACACGCCTGCCTGTGGCGGGCCGGGCGCGGGCCCGAGTGGAGAGGTTGGCTGGTACGTCAGCGTCCGGTTACCGGATAATGATCTCCACCGGCATGACCGTGACAGCCCCTTCCTCGTGGATCAGCTCGATACGCTGGAGCGTGCGCAGGATGGCCTGGGTGCGCAGCGGGTCCAGGCGCTGCAACATGGGGATCAGCTCGCCCATCAGCGGCGAGTCGGGCGAGAAAAGCCCGGCCTTGACCCCGGTAGAGACCTCCTCCTCCTCGTCATCGCCGCCCATGAAGCCCTCCATCATCATTTCGAGGATGTTCTTGGGCTTGGGGATCACGCGGATCTCGTAGTCGGCGATGTTGGCCTGGGCGGCTGCGTACCTGATGGCGTCGTCCATCCCGCCGAGGCGGTCCACCAGGCCCAGGTCGAGGGCCTGCTTGCCGGTGAAGACTCGCCCGCCGGCGATCTCCTCGATGGGCTTGGTCAGTTTGTCGCCGCGCACGGTCTGCACGTGGCCCTTGAACACCTCGTAGATCTCGTTCATCCAGCTCTCGATGCGGGCCCGTTCCTCCTCGTTGAAGCGGTGCGAGGTGCTCAGGATGGCGGAGTTGTGGCCGCGCTTGTATTCCTTCCAGTTGACGCCCAGCTTGCCCCACATGCCGGTGGTGACCAGTTTGCCGCCGACCACGCCGATCGAGGCGGTGATCGTGGTTTCGTCGGCAAAGATGGCTTGCCCTCCGCAGGCGACGTAGTACCCGCCGCTGCCGGCCACGTTGCCCATCGAGACGATCAACGGCTTCTTGGCGGCGACGCGCTTGCTGGCTTCCAGGATGATCTCCGAGGCCAGGGCCGACCCACCCGGAGAATCAACCCGCAAGACGACCGCCTTGACCGAATCATCCTTGGCGGCCTTGTCCAGGGCCTTGCGGATCGCGCTGCTTTTGGCTCCGCCGCCGCCGCTGAACGGGTTGGGGTCCTCCGAACCGGGGGTGATCAAGCCCTCGACGTAGACGATGGCCACGCTGGGGGCGTGGGCTTTCTTGATTCCGCCCTGGAGCATCTCCATGACGAAGCTCACGACCCCGAAGAAATCGTCGGGTATCTCGGGCCCCCCGTCCTCGCCGTAGTTCCTGACGAACTTGACGTCGCCGTAGCGCTCGCGCAGATCGTTGAAAAAATCCTTGCGATATTTCACCGAGTCGATCAGGCCGGCTTTGAGAGCCCGCTCGGCGGTGTACGGACCGTCGTCGATCAGGGCCCGGGCCTTGTCTTCGGAGATTTGGCGCCCGTCGGCGATCATGCCCACCAGGGCATCGTAGAGCCCGTCGAGCAGCCAGTTCATGTTCTCCTCGGCCGGTTCACTGGGGCCCTCGCGGGTGAGGAGCTCGGCTGCGGATTTATAAGCGCCGCAGTGCAGGAAGTCGGCCTCGACCGAGATCTTGTCCAGCAAGCCCTTGAGGTAAGGCTGCTCGGCGTAGAAGCCGGTCAGCCAGAGGTCGCCGATCGGGACCATGCTGATCTGCGAAGCGGCCGTCACCAGGCTGTACAGCCTGTTGCCCATCTCCTCGACGTGAACGTGGACCTCCTTGCCCGCCGCCCGCACCTGCTCAATCGCCTGGCGGATTTCCTGGATCTGGGCCAGCCCCAGCCTAGGCTTCTCGAAGGTAAGCACGACGGCCTTGACCGCGTCGTCGTCCCGGGCCTTCTTGAAGCGCGCCAACAGGTCCTTGAGAGAGGTCATGTGCGACGGGCCGAACATGATCATCATCGGGTCAACCGGCTTCTCCAGCAGCGGGCCCCGAAGGTGGAAGTGAGCCACCTTCTCCGTGCCGGGAAGTCCTAATTGCCCGAACGCGGGCACAGCGAGAACCAGGCTCAAGCAGGCCATCAAACACACGGTTCGTGTTGCGGTCTTCATCGCGTTTGCTCCTTCAGCTAGGACGTCGAATTACGTTCCGCAAATGATCAATACCAAGTGCATTCTACTTGTTCTTCGGGATTGCGGGAGGGGACATGCCCCTGCGCTGACAAGTAGTTACATGCCCCGACCGTATCCGACCCGGGTCCAGCGACTGCCGCCGGGGCGGCCCCGGCAGAACCGGTTCAGATGGCGTTCTCCAGCGTGGCGTCGGCAACGTGACCGGCGCGGTTTCGGGCCGCCCGCCGGCCGTACACCAGCATGATCACCACCGCGCCGCCCAAATGCAGGACGCCCCACCATTGGGCCCAGAGGGCCCGGCCACCGCTGGCCTGCATGAACAGCAGACCCTCCAGCAGGACCGCCAGGCACAGCAGACGCAGGGGCCAACTCACCCCCGGGCGCAGCAGGACGAGCCAGAGGACGGCCAGCACAATCAACTCGCGCCCCAGCGGAAACGCGGAGATCCCCTGACCCAACGCCCTGGGCAAGGTCTGGGTCAGCGTTCTCCAGTGCACCTCGAGGCCCTTTTTCGTGGCCACCACGCTCCTGCGCTTCCTGGGGGACATAGTTTCGCCCTTGTCGGTCTTGACCCACACGTGGGCGAAATCGGTAACCAACTCGGCCCGGTAGCCGAGGTTCTGCAGGATGGAGGCGGCGACCACGGCCCGGCCGTCGCAGTCTTCGGCTCCCATCTTGAGCACCTCGGGCAGCGTCGGGAGGTAGTCGGCTGAGCCCCAGGTCTCCCAATCGAACTTGTAGGGCACTTTCTGGTAAACGAATTTCTGAACCGCCCTCAGGGCCTTGGGCGGCGGCATTTCCGGTTTGAGCCGGCCTCGCACCTCGTCCACCCACGGCTGCAGCGCCGGCAGGTGGGGCTCGATCATGGCGTTCGGGTCGCGCCAGTGCTCCACGTGGCGGACGAACAGAAGCGGATTCGGGAAGCTGACCAGGAAGACGCTGGCGCCGAGCAGCGCCCACTTGACGGGCCAGCGAAGGTACCACCGCAGATTGTCAAAGCGCTCCCACATATTCAGCCGCCCCCGGCCCAAGACATACTAGCGGGCGGGCGAGTTTGGAGTCTACACTGCAAGTTCAGAGGCGTGCCCGGCGGCAGGGCAATTGCATCTAATTCCTCAAACTGACCGATTCTCGGCGTTGCGAGCCGCGAACTTCAGTTCGCGCGGTGTTTCACGCGGGCGGAGGCGTGATCTTCGTTCGCTGCTCCGCGCGAGCTAAAGCTCGCGGCTCAATGGGTTTGCTGATGTCTCGACCACCAGCATCGGCGAGTTTGAGTAATTCGCTGAAAACCGCTTGGCGGACCAGAAACACGGATCGGGCGAGTCCGGGTCGTGTCATTAGGATCGGTCCCACCCTCGTTCTTGGCACGGAAACCGCGATCACGGATTAAGATGCGATTGCCCTAGGGATCAAAGCGCGATCACCACAACTTGTTTCTCCGGCACCGGAGACCGGGGTATACTATTCGAGCCGAAAACTGCAACGTCCCGGCTTTTGCCAGCAGCATCCGTATCACTAAACGTGGGGTAAGACGGTGTTCGCGAAACGATCCAGACACTTCGATCAGCAATTCGCTGGCCCGTTGTTGGTTACAGCCTTGGCGCACACGCTGGGGGTCATTGTCCTGCTGGTCACTCCGGCCGGCGTCCTGTGGCGACTGTACGCCCGGGTCCACGGCCCCGGGCCGGTCGATGCCGACTACGTGATCAGGCTACTGGCCGGGTTCGTGGCCGGTTTGGCAGCCGGCGGGACGCTGCTCGCCGCAGGAGCTCTGCTCCGCTACGCCAGCGCCATCCTGCGTGCGCTTCATCGCTCCGAACAGGCCCAGGCCCGGCCGCAAGCCGGTGAAGGCGAATCCTTGGCCCCCCAACCCACAGCCCACCCGCCCAAGGGAACCAAATACACCGACGTGGTGGGAATGACCGCCGGGAGGCCAACCACGCTCGCGGAGGTGCTGGCCACCCTCGAGGAGCTGCGGGATATCGCCTTGCTGTCTGACGAGCAGCGGGGCCGGATGGGCGAGCGGCTCAGCGCGCTGCAGCGAGAACGGCTCCGTGCACGGGTCAACGAGGCCCTCGACGATCGTCGCCTTCGGGACGCGCGCGAGTATCTGGCCGGCGCCGTCGCTCGGTTCGGGCCCTCTGCTGAGTTCGATCACTTGGGCCAAAAGATAGAGAGTGTGGCCGAGGCGACCGAGCCGCTGGCCCACGCCCGGGCAGTCCGGCGGATCGAGAAAGCCATCTCCGAAGGCGCCTGGTCGGCTGCTGAACAACTGGCCAAGGCGCTGGCGGTGGAATACCCCGGCTCGCAACCATGCCGCCAACTGCTGGAAGCCACCCAGCGGGGGCGTCGCTACACCGTGGTTCAGCAGTTCACCACGCAGCACCGCTGGAGCGAGGCCCTGGCAGCCGCCGAGGAGTTCCTCAAGGTCTATCCCGAGAGCCTCGAAGCCCGGACCCTGGGCGTGGAGATCCAAACCCTCCGGCAGAACGCGGAGATTCAGCGGCGTAAGCAGTACGAGGCCCTGATCAAGGAGCACCTGCGGTCCCAGCGCTTCGCCGACGCCCTGCGCCTGGCCCGCCATGTGATCGAGACGTTCCCGGAATCCCCACAGGCCCGGGCGCTACGCAAACAGATCCCCGTACTGGAACGCCGAGTCAGTCCGCCGCAGGCGTAACCCGATCGATTCAATCGACCAGTTGGGTCTGGGGCAGGGGGTGCGTGGCAGCCCTGGAGAGGGCGGCCCGCAGGCAGGCTTCGATCACCTCGGGGCGGCGAGCGAGATAGTAGCGGTGGGGTCTTTGGCTTGCGGAACCACCGAGGGCAGCCAGCACGACGGACGACCCGGTCAGATCGAGCACCACGTCGCCGTCCCGCAGGCGGATCGATCGCACCTTCGCCCGGCGGCCCACCACCCCGAAGGTCAGCAGCTCCGCCACCCCCGGGGCGCCGTCCGGCAGAGGGTCATTCGCAGGCTTCGTCGATGGGGCGGCGACCGGCGAAACCGGCGTAGACCTCGTGCCAGTAGCTCAAGCGCGTCTCGCCCAACTTCCAGCAGAGCATCACCTCTTGGCCGTTGCGGCGAGCCGGGAAATCGACCTGACCATCTCTGAAGTCTTTGAGCTGACAGCCGATACGGGCCAACTCAGCGATCAGGTCGTTGAGCCTCTCCACTGCGAGCGAGGCCTCGCCCATTAACTCCTCGGCGGCAGCCCGATCGGCCCGTCCCAAGGCCGTCTTGCGCCGGGTCTGCAGGCGATCCAACTGAGCGTATTGGCGAACAATGTCCCCAACAATCCGACTGATTAACGGAAGCGTGCGGTCGGCCTCCTCAACCGTGAACCATCTTCGTTTCGTTCTGACGGTGGCCGCGCGTGACCGGTCAGCCTCACAATCGCCCATGCGACCGACCTCTCCAGGAGTTGCACCTCAACCCCACAACCTGGGCTCAAACTACCAAGCCCGTCAGCCAGTGTCAAACAAACCAAGAAGCCCGAGGGGCGCTTGATGTTGCGGACCACTTCGCGCCGCACGCCTGGAACTCAGTGGACGCCGCCTTCGCGGGCCTGCCCGCCGCGACGCAACCAGGCACTCGGAAGCGCGGGCTACACGACGTACTGGGTGGGGCGATATCG
>Ga0114922_10003474_pt1 | contig 14664 bp, 10 predicted proteins | sample AartaG_FD_100975 | JGI IMG/M metagenome (GOLD analysis project Ga0114922, IMG submission 100975) | Deep subsurface microbial communities from Aarhus Bay to uncover new lineages of life (NeLLi) - Aarhus_00045 metaG | ecosystem: Environmental > Aquatic > Marine > Oceanic > Sediment | place...
GTAGCCTTTGGGAGCAATGGCTGTACATCAAAAGAGGATTCTGCAGAGGAAGTTGAGGCACGTGGAGATTTATTCAATGGTGGCCTTGGCTTTAAGTTTAGAATGATACTTGCAGAAAGATCAAAAACAGCAAGAGAAGCAGTAATGCTTGCTGCCGAACTTCTCGATAAATACGGTTATAATGCTTCGGGTAGAAATCTAAATATTGTCGGACCGAACGAAGCGTGGCAGCTTCAAATGGTTCGTGGAAAAAACTACGCAGCCCGGAGAGTACAGGATGATGAAGTAGCAATAATTGCCAATACTTTCACTATTCGCGAAGTTGACATGAATGACAAAGAAAATTTTATATGTTCTCCCGGCTTGATCGACTATGCCATAAAAAGAGGATGGTATGATCCTTCAAGCGGAGAAAAATTCGATTTTGCAAAGGCATATGCTCCCCAAAGAGCTCATTGTCATCCTGCAAATACTCACCGGCAGTGGTACATGGCACAGCGCTTGAACGAAAACTTTCCAATAACATGGCAAGAAGCGCAAACAGGGATAATGCCTGTATCGGTCAAACCTGACCGTAAACTTGCCCTGGAAGATATCATGGGAATTTTCAGAAGCCATTATGAAGGCACAGATCTAGATAAGTCAGATAACTATGAAAAAAGCCCTCATAAATCTCCTTTTTTTACTATCTGTAACTATGGAAGTCATAGAACAACAATAGTTCAGCAGAGAAATTGGCTGCCGGTCGAAATAGGCACGGTTACCTGGCGGACACTTGAAAGACCTTGCTCCAACGTATTTGTCCCCTGGTATCTGGGAATTACAGAGATCCCCTGCGTTTTTCATAAAGCTCCGGAAAGCCTCTATACAACCCAAAAAGAATTGTTAGACTATCACTTTAATATGCCGGATGAAGCCTGGAATTTGGATTTAGAATCATCTGCCGCTATCTTTAAGTTACTGGCAAAATTAGTGGATGTGAACTACAAAAGAACAATAGGGATGGTACAGAAAACGTTGGAAGAATTTGAAGATAGAGAATTTGCGATGCAACCTGTTATTGAAGAGAGTGCTATCAAGCTTTATAAAAAAGATAAGTCCTTAGCAATAGAATTCCTTACCTTTTACTCAAACTCCCAAGCTTTAAAATCTTTAGAGGTAGCAAAAAATCTAATAAATAGACTTAAGACTTATCCTCAGACTTCCGAAGCTTGTATAGAAATGGGAATATTTTACTTTGAATACGGAAACAGTAATCTTGCTCTTGAACAGTTTGAAAAAGCTCTGGAAATGGATCCGGAAAATGCAAATGCTAAAAGATGTTTGAAATGGGTCCGAGATATGTCCAGGATCGAGAATGATCCCATCATTCTTCCCGTTGTAATCCTGAAGAAATTTGTCGGCGACTATGGTCCTCGACATATAACTATTCGAGATAATATTTTATATTACAATAGAGATGGGGGAAGTCAATTCCGGCTGATACCGATTAGCGAGGACACATTTGCTTTAGAAGGAATAAATTATTTCCAATTGCATTTTGCGTCGGATGAAAATGGAGAAGTTACAAAGATCATCGGTTTATATCTTGACGGACGTCAGGATGAGTTACCCAAAAAAAAATAGCAACCTTTTTCCAACTAACCGCGTATATATTAATATCCGGCATGGATATTAATTGTAGAAAATCATGAAAAAATTCATGACGCGCAACGAAGAAATCATTCTCCTGACCATCCTCAAGCTCAAAGGCAATGCTTACGGCGTGAGCATCCGGAAGCAGATCTCCCAGGACATGGGCGACAAGTGGTCCTTTGCTTCCATATACCAGCCTTTGGATAATCTTGTCCGGAAAAAATATGTCAGGAGAATGAAGGGCGACCCGACTGCCAGACGGGGCGGGAAAAGCAAATTCTATTACGAGGTCACTCCAGAAGGCCTCAAGAATTTAAAGAGGCTCAAAAAAGCCCAAGAACAGGTTTGGGCAGGCATACCGGAAATTTCCTTGGAGAATGGGAAGTGAAAGTTGATCGGATTCTGAGGTATCTCTATTCCCAGGATCATTATCTCGAATAAATGGCCGAAAAGCTTTGCCTACCGGATAAATATCGGACTAGGAATATTTTTCGCTTCCGGAATGATAGCGCTGGTTATTGCATTGCTGACTGTCAGCTATCAGTCGATCAAAACAGCTACAGCCAATCCGGTCGATTCTCTACGGTATGAATAGAACGATAACAAAAAGGAAGCGCCTTTAAGACCTCGGATCTGGCAACGGCTCAACCAAAAGCTTTATTCCCTCAATAATTTCTGTAGTCCTTTTAGGAGTTAAAGAACCGATTTTGTCTTTTAAATCTGACTTGTTGACCGTCACCACCTGAGAAATGTTGACCACACTTTTTTTTGCAAGATTGGCCTCTGCTTTGTTTAAAGTGACATTTCCCGGAGCTTGGGCTCGTTTCAGGTTTGTTGTCAAGGCACAGACAACCACCGTGTTGATACGGCTTGCATTAAAAACATCATTTTGTATTACTACATGAGGATGACGATAGCCTGGCTCTGAGCCCTTGGGAGAGCCCAAGCTCACCCAAAAAATATCGCCTTGTCTGATTATCACGGTTTATTCTTTTCGAGTACCTTGCGTTCATAATATTCTATGGTTTTTGCACGGAGAAGCTTTTCTTCAGGAGCTGCTTTATCTGCATAGACTGAATTCAAAGCTTCAAGCAGTTTGTGCGCTTTTATTTTTTGTAAATATTCCTCGACTGCAGCACAAAAAATCTGGCTTCTTGATGTTTTGTTTTCTTGGGCAAGTTTGTTCACTTCTTCGAAGATATGATCAGGTATGGAAATTGCGGTTTTCATACAATTAGTATGACTATCAATTATACCAATGTCAATACCCGTGTTCATTTTTTTTGATTCCTCTTCCGTAAAACATAACGCTCGATCCTTTCTTTTATTCTCAAGCGGGGTGTCACTGAAAATTCTCTAAAAAAAAATGGGCAACCTTTTTTAAAGAACCGACGTATTTATATATATATAATTAACTAATTTAATAAAATGAATGAAAACTTGAATCAGTACCGAGGCAAAAAGCAATCATCAGGAGTAAAAATATGGCCTTTTTGACCAAACTGGAGGAGCTTTTCATGCTGGCCGTTTTCCATCAGAATGGCCCGGCCGGCTTGGTGGATATTCGCAAGTATCTTCTCGACAAGACAGGTAAGGACTGGGCCATCGCCTCGCTTTACATCGCTCTGGACAAGCTGAAAAAAAAGGGCTTTGTGGAAACTTACAAAGGGGAGCCCAAGCGTGTAAGGGGAGGAAAGGCAAGGAGGTACTATCTCATGACTGAAAGAGGAACCCAAGTCCTTGCACAAACCTGGAAAATGCAGGAAGGCATGTGGAAGGATTTTGTCTCCTCTTTAGCCCGGAACAACCAAACCGATGAATAAAAAATCCTATCCTCCGAAATCGGCATTGCATTTTTTGATGGGATTCATGGATCTGGACGAGCGGGAGAATTTCGCAGAATATATGGATTCCGTTTATCGGGAACTCCTCCTTGCCAAAGGTCAAAAATCTGCCCGGGCCTGGTTCTGGAGCCAATTCATTCGATCTCTGCCCGGATTGGTCAAAAAATCCATCGAAGGGGGTATCTTCATGCTTAAAAATTACATAAAAGCGGCCTTGCGAAACATACGACGACAGAAAGTATATTCGACGATCAACATAGCAGGACTGGCGGTGGGTCTCGTTTGCTGCATGTTGATTTTCCTGTGGGTGCACGATGAATGGAGCTATGACCGGTTTCATAAAAATGCCAATCGAATCTACAGAGCGGTCATTGTCGACCCCAGTGTAGGAGCCGATAAAAAAGTGTCTGTCACACCTATCCCTTTCGCGCCTGAGATAAAAACTGAAATCCCAGAAGTTGTTTATTCAGCCAGGATCTCTCCTGGTTCGATGAAGTTTTTATACAAGGATAACCGCTTTGAGGAAAGGGGATTATTCGTCAGTCCCGACTTTCTTAAAATGTTTTCTTTTCCGTTTGTCCAGGGGAGTACTGAAAAAGCCATCGTTGATCCCGGTACGATCTCCATTTCCGAGCAAGCAGCAAAAAGAATCTTCGGGCCGAAGGATCCCATCGGTCAAATCCTGAGCACAGAAAGAGGATGGGAATTTGTGATAACCGGGGTTTTCCGGAACGTTCCCTTCCAATCTCATCTTCAATTCGATTACCTGGTGAACTTCAGGCATCTGGAACAAATGGGAAGGGATTTGCACCGGTGGTCGGACATTTCTTTTTTCACTTACGTTATGTTGGATCAACATGCAGATATCCGGCAGGTTGCCCGGAAAATGACCGAATGTCACAACACGCACCTTCCGGAGCTCGAGGCAACCTACCAGCTTCAGCCTTTGAAACGGATATATCTCGATCCTCCCTACATGTTCGACATGGCCGTACACGGCAGCAGGCAGAGTGTAATCGCCTTTTCAATCATCGCTGTGGCCATACTGCTGATTGCATGTATCAATTTTATCAATCTCTCCACGGCAAGGGCTGCGCGGCGTTCCATAGAAGTCGGTCTCAGAAAAGTCGTAGGGGCAAAACGGGGCCAGCTTGTCAGACAATTTTTAAGCGAATCGACCGTCGTAACGGTCATGGCCTTCCTTTTAGCTCTGGGAGCCACGGTCCTTTTATTACCGGCATTCAATACGTTGGTGAGTAAACAGATTTCCATTGCTATCCTGAAAGAGGGATTTGTGATCCTCGGCCTCCTGAGCATAGTCCTGTTCACCGGATTGGTCTCGGGAACGTATCCCGCAGTCTTTCTCTCCTCATTCCAGCCCATAAGAGTATTAAAAGGAGCGCATGGAAAATCGATACGTCAATCCTTTTTGCGGAAGATGCTCATCGTTCTCCAATTTTCCTTGACCGTTGCCGTGATGACAGGGGTTCTTTCGGTGGAAAAACAGCTTCGTTATATCCGTCAAATGGATCTGGGCTATGACAGATCGCATTTGCTCGTCGTTCCCATGCAGCGTGATATGAGGCGTCAATACGAATCATTGAAGCAGGAGCTGCTGCGAAATCCGAATATAATGAGTGCCACGGCCACCGCGAATTTGCCGATGTACCTGCAGAGTGGGACCGTAGTCGACGAATGGGAAGGCAAAACCACAGAAAAGAAAGTTCATCTGAAAATTTTGTGGGTGGATGAGGATTATGTGAAAACCTTCAGAATGGAAATGGCCGATGGGGATTTTTTCTCCAAAGAGCGATCGACAGATCGATATGGGTTTGTTTTGAACCAGGCCGCAGTAAGAGCGATGGAATTGGAATCCCCCATCGGGAAGCGGGCCGAGATCAACATGACGGAAGGATATATCATCGGGGTGGTCAAAGATTTTCACTTCCGTTCTGTCCACCATGCCATCGAACCCATGGTTTTGATCAGCGAGCCGGGCATGTTTCACAACATGGTGATACGGCTTGCTCCCAATGCGCTGAGAACACAGGATACAATTCGATACGTGGAAACTCTGTGGGAAAAATTCGCACCGGACCAACCTTTCGTTTACAGTTTCCTTGACGAACGGCTTAACAGCCTGTACCGCGGAGAACAGTTGATGGGCACCATCTTCCGCTGGTTTTCCGGACTCACGATTTTCATCGCCTGTATCGGTCTTTTGGGAATGGCATCGTTCATGGCAGAGCAGAGAACCAAAGAGATCGGCATCCGGAAGGTATTGGGAGCCTCTGTGCCGGGTATTGTTGGAATGCTATTTCGGGAATTTACCAAATGGGTGATTATCGCCAATGTGATTGCCTGGCCGGTGGCCTATTATTTCATGAACAAATGGCTGCAGAACTTTGCTTACCGGATCGATCTTGGTGTATGGACCTTCGTTCTTTCCGGTCTTGCGGCATTGGCTGTTGCCCTGCTCACCGTCAGCTACCAGTCCATCAAAGCCGCCACCGCCAATCCGGCCGATTCCCTGCGTTACGAATAAAAATAAGCCGTAGTTACAATCCTTAATTTTTTTGCCAACCTTTTTGAATCGGATTGCGTCTTATATATGTACTTACAGTAAACATATATAGAAGGGAGAATCAAAATGGCACGACTTTCCAGGAACGAAGAAATCATCCTGCTGTCCATCTGGAAATTAGACGACAATGCCTATGGCGTAACCATAAGGAAAAGCTTTATGGAGATGACCCGCCAAATCCTGCACTACGGATCGCTGTACAACACCCTTGAACTGCTCACAAGAAAAGGTTTTGTCACCTGTCGGGAAAGCCGGCCTGAATCCAGGAAGGGGGGACGTCGGAAAAAACTGTATTATTTAACCCCTACAGGCAGAAAAGCCCTGAAAGAGGCCCAATCCGTTTACCGCTCTGTATGGGGAACTGTGTCCGACCTGGAATTTAAAAGGAAATGAATCATGGAGAATAGAGAAAAAATACCCTCACGTGCGGCCCTATGGATACTGGGAAAATTAACAGTCTATTCCGACAGGTATTTTATAAAGGAAGATTTAGAAGAGGAGTATATCACGCTCTGTCAATCAGAGGGACGGAGCAAAGCCAGGCACTGGTTCTGGCGTCAAACACTTCTCGCCGTTGGCTACTATGTGAATTACAGGTTCGGCTGGAGATCTTTTATGTTGAAAAATTACTTGAAAACCACTTTCAGGCATATGAAAAGGAACAAGGTCTATTCCTTCATCAATATCGCCGGTTTGGCTGTGGGTTTGTCCTGCTTTGTTTTGATCCTGCTATTCGTTCGTTTTGAATTGAGCTTCGACAACTTCCATGAAAACGGGAATCAGATCTATCGATTTTATAAAAAAAGAGAGGTGGCAGGATTAAGCTATATGGGAAACAGCTATTTTATGACAACTCCCGCTATTCTTGCCCCCACTCTTAAAGAGACTTTTCCTGAAGTCGTCAACACGACGCGGCTCAACAAGGCAGAAAACATGCTTTTGACCTACAAAGGCAAACAACTCTACGAGGACGGTATTTGCGCGGACAAAGAGTTTCTGAAAATGTTCACATTTCCTCTGGTCAGAGGATCGAAAGCAGACGCCCTGACTGAATCCTACAGTATCGTTCTTACAGAAAGCCTTGCCCAAAAGATCTTTGGCAGCGGAGATCCCCTGGGCAAATCCCTGAGGATTTCGGCCCAGGAGAATGATTATAAAATCACCGGAATCATAAAGGATGTGCCGGCTAACTCCCATCTCAGGTTTAGTTTTATGATCTCGTTTATCTCTCAAAAAGCTCGAAACAGAAATTTCGACGACTGGTACAAGAATTCCTACTTCACCTATGTCCAGCTTCAGGAAGGAACGGACTACAGGGAGTTCGAGAAAAAAATCGCGGTTTTTCTCGATCGATACGCCCCTAAAAGGTTTGCCCATTACACCGGGCAACTCCAGCCGCTGGGCAGGGCCCATCTTTATTCCTTTTTTAACTTCGATCCGGCTGTGACCGGCGACATTAAAAACATCTATCTCTATTCGGCTATCGCCTTTATCATTCTTCTCATCGCATGCGTCAACTACATGAACCTCTCTACGGCGCGCTCTTCCCAGAGGGCCAAGGAAGTGGGAATGCGCAAGGTCGTGGGTGCCTCCCGCCGGGAGATCATAAGACAGTTTTTGGGCGAGAGCACACTGACTGCCTTTTTGGCCCTTATACTGGGGCTTTTTCTGGTCAAAACAGCGCTGCCGCTGTTTCATTCTTTCCTGGGCCAGACCATCCCCTTCGATCTATCGGAAAGCCCATTCCTGATTTTTACCCTCCTGATCGTTATCCTTTTCGTCGGGCTTTTTTCCGGAAGCTATCCGGCCCTGTTTTTGTCAGCCTTTCGTCCGGTCCAAATCCTGAAGGGAAAAACAGGAAGAGCAAAAAAGGGCGCAGGGCTCAGAAACGGCCTGGTCACCTTCCAGTTCAGCATCTCCATCATCCTGATTGTCTGCACCATCGTGGTCTACAGCCAGCTCCAATTTATCCGGCATAAGGATCCCGGGTACAACAGGGAGCATGTGGTTGTCGTCCCGCTCAGAGAGGTCAGGATGGGAAAAAAGCTTGAAGTCATAAAAAACATTTTAAACAAAAATCCGAATGTTCTGGGAGTCAGCGCCTCTTCGCACCTCCCGATCCATATCGGCAATCGAAACACGATCACTGTCTTGAACAGTGAAGGAGAGGAGGTTAAGATCTCCATGTACTATGCTCTGGTCGATTTTGATTTCATCGATATCTTCGACATAAAGCTAAAAGCGGGAAGGAATTTCTCCAGAGACTTTGGCACAGATCCTGAGAATGCTATCATCATAAACGAGACAGCGGCCGAGCGGCTGGGCTGGGACGATCCCCTGGGAAAATCTTTCTCGATTCGAAACGATTGGGACCAAAAAATCATCGGAGTGGTCAAGGATTTCCACTTCCAGTCTTATCACCTCGATATCGAACCCATGGCCCTCCTGATGAAAGGATTTTGGGCAAGCTACCTCTACGTCAAAATCAGAGCAACGGATATTCCCGGAACCATCGCCCATATCCAGAAGGTGTATGATGAGCACAAAATTCACCACGCTTTCGACTATTATTTTCTCGATGACGCATTCAACAGGGTCTATCAAGCAGAGCAAAAATTCGGGACCACCTTCAGGATTTTTTCCTTCCTGGCCGTCTTTATTAGCGCCCTCGGACTTTTTGGCCTGGCCTCCTTTTCCTCAGAGCAGAAGACAAAAGAGATCGGCATACGGAAGGTTCTGGGGGCTTCAGTTTTCAACATCACTTTTCTACTATCCCGGCAGTTCACGCGCTGGGTTTTGATTGCCAACCTGATCTCCTGGCCGATCGCCTACTACGTCATGAACCGTTGGCTTCAAAGCTTTGCCTACAGGACCAGTTTACAAGTCTGGATTTTTGCTCTGGCAGCAGGTCTGGCCCTGCTTGTCGCCCTGGCCACTATCGGCTATCAATCCATCAAAGCCGCCACCGCCAATCCGGTCGATTCCCTGCGGTATGAATAAGAATTCCTAACCGAAAAATTCTCTTTGTAACTTTTTGATGAAACTTACGTATATATATTTGTAAGACACAAATAAATGGAAAGAGGAAAGAGATGAAAGAGATAAGCAAAGCAGAAGAGATGGTGCTCCTGGCCATCTGGCGTTTGGCAAATGAGGCCTACGGTGTGTCTATCCGGAGACAGATCCGCAAAGATGCAGGCAAGGACTACACTTACGGTACGCTCTACGGCCTCCTGAGACAAATGGACCACAAGGGCTATATCAAAAAAATCAAAGGGGAACCTCTCCCCAAAAAAGGTGGCCGGAGCAAAACGTATTTCAAGATTACACCTTCGGGCATACGGGCTCTGAAAGATGCCGTCGCACTTCACAAACGTATTTGGAAAGACATCAACGAATTTTCTCTAGATTAATCATGGGCACTAAAAGAAAAGAAGATCCAAATCCCCCTCGATTGCCGGAATGGATTGTCTGGAGACTGGCATGGGATGAGGATCGATTCTCCATTCAGGAGAATCTCCGTGAAGAATATATGTATATTGCCGAAACGAAAGGGCCCAGGCTGGCCGGTCTCTGGTATTGGGGACACATGATGAGATCGCTTTTTCCCTTCGTCAGATTAGCGATTTATTGGAGGATTGTTATGTTCAAGAATTATCTAAAAATAGCATTCAGGAATTTCACCAAGCACAAAAGTTTTTCCTTTATCAATATTTCGGGGCTCGCCATAGGAATGGCATGCTGCATGCTGATCATGCTGTGGGTTCAGGATGAATTGAACTATGAAAAATTCAACAAAAATATCGACGATATATTCTGCGTAGTAAAATGGAACACCTCGGATCAAACAAAGAACTATAGTGCTTCAGTACCGGCACCGCTCATTCCCCATCTGAAAGATAAGTATGCTGGAATAAAACATGCTTCAAGATACAGAGACAGCGGAAGGCGGCTCTTTTCTTACAACGGAAACAATGTTTATGAGGATTCGGGCGGATTTGCCGATCCAGAAATTTTCGACATTTTTTCTTTCAGAGCTATCCTGAACGATCCCAAGGCGGCATTGAAGGATTTGAATACGATCATCCTCTCCAAAAGTATGGCGGAACGGTATTTCGGCGTTGAAAACCCGATTGGGAAGACGGTCCAACTGGAGAATCAGTACGATTTTATGGTGGGAGCCGTCATTGAAGATATACCCGAGAATTCCAGCGTTCGGTTCGATTATTTAGTTCGATTCGAGAATTTTGGCCGATTCGATAACGTAAGAATGGATAACTGGGGAAGGTATGAAAATTATATCGGCTTTGTTATTTTGAATTCGAATATCGGTCAAGAAGATTTCTCGGATAAGATCGTCAATGGATTTTTGGATAATGATCCGCAGTCGGTTCTCAGACTCAAACTTTATCCTTACAAGAATATTCGATTATTCGGATTCAATAACGACGGAACGTTTAAATTCGTCCTTGTTTTTTCTGCCATCGGGCTCATGATACTCCTGATTGCATGCATTAACTTCATAAATCTCACAACGGCTCAATCGGGCAAAAGGGCAAAGGAGATAGGTCTGCGAAAAGTGGTCGGAGCCGGCAGATCTTCGATCAGAAGACAGATATATTCCGAGCTGTTCGTCACCGTGACCATCTCGTTCATGCTGGCGATTGTATTAACGGTCGCTTTTCTCCCGAAATTGAATACCCTCTCGGATAAAACACTTTCTCTTTCGATAACCGGGAATTCAAACATGCTGATCAGCATGTTTGGCATTGCACTCCTTACGGCGATCATTTCAGGAACTTATCCTGCTTTCTTTCTATCTTCGTTTTCACCCGTAAATGTCATGAAGACATCTGCCTCAACGAGATCGTCAAACTCTGCGTTAAGAAAATTGCTGGTTGTCGCTCAGTTTTCTATTTCGATCATTTTGATCATATCGACGATTATCATCACGAGCCAGATGAGATACATACAGAATAAAGATCTTGGTTTTGACAAAGATCATTTGGTGTACCTCGACCTTCTGGGCAATATAAAAACGAGATTTGACACAGTAAAAAATGAACTTTTGAGAAATCCCGCAGTCAACTCTGTAACGACTGCACAGAGTCTTCCGAATTATGCAGGCAATAATGCAGGCGGCCTGGATTGGGAAGGGAGACCCGCTGATGTCAGAGGTAATTTGAATTTCGTCAGTGTCGAGAAGGATTACTTCAAAACAGTCGGTATCGAATTCATCGAGGGCGAAACGTTCAAGACCGTACCGGATAACATGCTTCTCAGAGAGTTCATTATAAACAAGAAAGCCATCGAGGCGATGCGCATAGAAAATCCTGTCGGAAAGTCCTTCAAGATGTGGGACAGGGCCCCGGGTAGAATCATTGGTATCGTGAAGAACGTGCACAATACATCGTTACATCGGGAAATTCGGCCTGCATTTTACGTGCAGTTCCCGTATTTCTATAACTATTTGATCATCAATATGAAAAATGAAAATATTCAAAATACCATAGGATTCATTCAGGATACAGTAAAAAAAATCAATCCCAATTATCCCTTTGAATTTCATTTCCTGGATGAGAATATCGAGCGGTTTTATCAGGCAGAGAGACAGATAAACAGGATAATCACATCCTTTACGATCCTGGCTGTTTTTATTTCCTGTCTCGGTCTTTTCGGATTGTCCATGTTTATGGCGGAGCAGCGTACAAAAGAGATCGGTATCAGAAAAACACTCGGGGCGACTGTTTCCAACATCGTCCGGCTGATGTCGAAGGATTTCCTCCTTCTCGTAGCCGTTGCAAATATTATCGCATGGCCTGTTTCCTATTTTATCATGAACAACTGGCTTCAGAATTTTGTGTACAGGATAGATATGGGACTGTGGATATTCGCCCTGGCTGCTGCGCTGGCTCTGTTCATCGCTCTTCTCACAATCAGTTTCCAAACCATCAAAGCCGCAACAGCCAATCCGGTGGATTCCCTGCGGTATGAGTGACATTTACGACCGTATCACTCCATTTTTCTATCAACCTTTCTGACTTGGATTGCGTCTTATATATATAATTACAGCAAACAGATATAAGAAGAAAGAAAAATGGTCAAGCTTTCAAGAAACGAAAAATTCATGTCGTTGGCTTTTATGCAAGATAACGTTTCATATGGAGACATCTTATGCTGAAAAACTATTTAAAAATCATTATTCGAAATATCAGAAAGAACAAGGGCTATTCTTTTATCAACATTTTTGGTTTGGCCGTCGGAATGGCCTGCTGCATTCTGATTCTCTTGTGGGTCAAGGACGAATTGAGCTTTGACCGTTTTCATGACAATGCCGATGTTATCTACCGTGTCACAGAGCATCAGTACGATTCGAGCGGGGACTATTTCCCGGTTGCCGTTACCCCGTGGCCGCTTGCTGAAGCGCTGAAGGATGATTTTCCTGAGATTGTCGATTCTGCCCGGTTGCGGATATTGTCCGGCAGACTGATCAGCTACAAAGATAAAAAATTCAATGAAAGGGATTTTGTCGCAGTCGATCCAAGTTTTCTGAAAATGTTTTCTTTTCCGCTGGTTGAAGGGGATATTTCGACCGCTTTGACCGAGCCACATACCATTCTGATCACCGAAGAAACGGCAGCACGGTATTTCGGGGATGAAGATCCCATAGGGAAAGTATTGGCCTATAACAATAATATCGATTTTAAGGTCACTGGTGTATTGAAAAATGTACATCATAACTCTCATGTCCAATTCGATTTTTTAGTCCCGTTCGAATCGACACTGCGGGAGTCTGGCTGGACGGATTCCTGGGGGACGAACAATTACACAACATACGTTCAGCTTGCAGAGAATACATACGTTCAGCATATTTCAGATAAAGTCTATAATTACTTGAAAAAGATACACTCCGAGAGCAGAACAAAACTGATAATGCAGCCTCTTACGGATATCCATTTGCGTTCCGATTATGCCATCGACTTATATGGCCACACCGAGAATAAATCCATCTACATATACGCATTTTCGGTGATTGCTGTTTTTGTTCTTTTTATCGCATGTATCAACTTCATGAATCTGAGCACGGCACGGTCTGAAAAACGGTCGAAAGAGGTCGGTTTAAGAAAAGTGGTCGGGGCAAGCAGACATAATATCATTACCCAATTTTATGGTGAATCCCTGTTTATGACGGTTATATCTTTTTTCATTGCCTTAATACTGGTCTATCTGCTTCTTCCTGCTTTCAACAATGTATCCGGGAAGCTGCTTTCGCTTGATTCAATGAAAGATCCGGTATTTCTGTTAGGGCTGTTAGGCATCATGTTGATAACCGGGCTGGTTTCCGGGAGTTATCCAGCATTGGTGCAGTCGTCGTTTAATCCGGTGGATTCGATTAAAGGCACAGGGCTGAAACTTTCATCCAAATCCGGAAAATCGTTGTTCAGGAGTACGTTGGTTGTGGTCCAGTTTACACTGTCCATCATTCTTATTGTTGGAACTCTGATTGTTTATAAACAGATCAATTATATGCTGAACAAGGAATTGGGGTACGAAAAGGAATCGACGGTCTATTTCATCAAGAGGGCAAACCTGAGGACACAGTATGATGCGTTTAAGTCCGAACTTCTCCGCGATCCGAATATTGTGGGCGTAACTACATCGTCGGATATCCCTACCTACACTGTTCACTCGACCACCGCATTTTCATGGGAAGGGAAAAACCCGGAAACCCGTTTCCTGATCCATCAGTTTTCGGTCGACCATGACTATATCAAAACATTCAATATGAATATTATTGCTGGCAGGGATTTTTCAAGGGAATTTCCGGTGGATGAAACCACACAATCCTTTATCGTCAATGAAACGGCAGTCAAAGCGATGGGGTTGAAAAATCCTGTTGGATCGAAATTTAGATTATACAGAAATGAAGGGCAAATTGTCGGAGTTGTCGAGGATTTTCATTACAAATCTCTTCAGAAAGAGATTGAGCCGCTTGTTTTACGGATCGACTCCCAGAGGGATAGCTATGTATTTGTTAAATTTAGGTCAGAACATATGCAGGAAGCAATCGCTTCGGTTCGCGGGGTATATAAATCGTTCAATCCGGACTATCTGCTGGAATATACATTTCTTGACGAGGCCGTTGAACGCCTGTATAACTCCGAACAGAAAACGAGAAAGATATTCAATTATTTCACCCTTGTTGCCATTCTCATATCCTGTCTCGGCCTTTACGGACTTGCTGCCTACATGGCCCAGCAGAAAACAAAGGAGATAGGAATCCGGAAAGTGCTTGGAGCATCGATCATGAATATTGTTACCAATTTATCGAAGGAATTCATACTATTAATTTTTATGGCCAATGTAATAGCTTGGCCGCTTGCCTATTATTTCATGAATAAATGGTTGAAAAACTTCGCCTACAGGATCGATCTCAGTGTCTGGACTTTTGTTCTTTCCGGTCTGGCGGCACTGGCTATTGCCCTGTTAACCATCAGCTACCAATCTATCAAAGCTGCCTCAGCCGATCCGGCCAATTCCCTGCGGTATGAATAGAACGATTTGGAATAATCAGCACTTGAATTGACATTTATTACCTAA
>Ga0114922_10003475_pt1 | contig 14663 bp, 12 predicted proteins | sample AartaG_FD_100975 | JGI IMG/M metagenome (GOLD analysis project Ga0114922, IMG submission 100975) | Deep subsurface microbial communities from Aarhus Bay to uncover new lineages of life (NeLLi) - Aarhus_00045 metaG | ecosystem: Environmental > Aquatic > Marine > Oceanic > Sediment | place...
CCGCCAGGAAAGTCCGCTGGTAAAATACGTTATCTCGAACGGTACCTGGCCGCTGACTTCTGAACGAATGAGCCAACGGCCAAGCTCCCGCAGCCTCGCTGGAAACACTAACTGCTGTATATCGATTTTGTCAGCCTGGGCCAACGGCTCCAGAGACAGAGACGTCGGGTCAATAAGAGTATTAGCCCACATAAACTGCAGCCAGTTCCAGCCTTTTTTAAGCGTCAGATTCCGTCGTTCCCGCACCAGGGTCAAATCGGCGGAATTGTAAATCGTAAGCTGCACCTTGTCCCGTCTCGGCAGCGTTACCAGTTCAATCGCACTTGCCGGCGCAAAAGGCGGCTGTTCAGGTATTGCAGCTTCCGCAGTTTCATCAAATGCAGCATACCTGTCAGCTCTCTTTTCCTTCGGTGCCATCGCAAGCATTCTTTTCCCAACCGAACTTTCATCCAAACTACGAGCTGATGTAATTTCCGGTTTACTTGTGGCTTCCATTTCCAGCTCCGGCATAGGTCCTTTCGCAACTTCACGTTTCTTTGTCCCATCTTTACCTAACTGAGTAGCAACCAGCAGAATTCCCACCAACAGCACCGCCGCTGCCGAGCTCAGCCACACAGGCTTCTTAAACCAAACAATTCTTGTCTGTATTGGCTGTTCGGTTTGCTCTATAACACGCGAAATCAAATCCTCAGAAATCTTTGCCTCTTCACGCAGCAAATCCAGAGACGCAAATTTCCGCTGTAATTTCCCCAGACGCTTTCGACATTCGCCGCAGCCTTGGAGATGCTCGGCTGTCTCCTTCATCGGAGTATCCGATGCCAGTTTGAACTGGTATTCGATAAGCTCTCGTTCTGTAAGATGATGTTTCATTTTAATACCGCCTAAACATCAGGTAATTTTTGCGCCAGCGTCCTCAGCGCCCTGTACATTTGTGTTTTCACCGTACCGAGAGAACAGCCCAGAACCTTTGCTACTTCCGGATAACTTAACTGCTGATAATAGGCCATAACAAGCGTTGCCCGCTGTCTTGCCGGCAGCGATTCAATTGCATCTCTGACCTTTTCAACCTGCTCGGCCTTTGCCGCCTCCTGCAATGGCTCATACGAATCGTCCGCCAGTGCGACAGCACTCAGCTCTTCGCTGTTCTTGTCGGTACAATCGAGTCTTTGATTCAGCGATACCATTCGCGTCCTTTTGCGCCTCCGCAAACCATCAATAGCCACATTTGTGGCAATCGTAAAAAGCCAGTTCTTAAACTGACCGCCGCGAAACGTATGGGCTTTTTCATGCACACGTTTGAAAGTCTCCTGAAAATGGTCTTCAGCCTGATGGTGATTACCGCTCATTCGCATCAAATATCCTAATATACTGTCCCCGTATCGGCGTACAAGCTCACTGAACGCTGTTGGGTCGCCCTGGCAATGGGCGTCAATTAAGCTTTTGTCAGTGTTGTCCATTGAGGCAATTTATCCCAAAGGGATTTACTCCAGCTACCAGTATAAACGGCTATCGTAGCTCATCGGTTGACAAATAATTAAGTAAATTTTACGTAAAATTTGAGTTTATTGATGTGGTGTGCAGTCTTTTGTTTAGCCATCGTCTGCACTGCGATGTAAAGCCACGTCATTTACGTTTCCGTATCCCGGTGTACTCTGTCTTGTATTTCGAAATTCGATTCTCCCTCTAACCGTCCGGCCGTTACACCCTTTCCGGTACCTCATATTTCCTGCGGTATTTGCGTTTTAGCAGCCTATTGGCCTCGGTGTCGTTAATGAATTGCTCGGTTTTGGGGTCGAACCGCAGCTTACGGTTACCGACACGGTGGGCGATATTGGCCAGATGAACTAAGGCGCAGCTATTGTGGAGGATTTCGATGTCGGCATTGGAACGTTTGCGGCTCTTTACGCATTCGATGAAATTCTGCTGGTGAGGGGCGTCGGGGAACCGGCCGTACATTTTGTCAACAACTTTGCCACCGGAGGTCATTACAACCCAGCCGCCGCCGTGTCTGCCTACGATCATCATTAGTTCTGAACCGTACAGCTCGATGCGAGTGGCGTTCTGGGTCCAGTAAGGGAATTCGTCCCTGCGTCGGATAGTGCCGGTCGTCTTGCGCATATAGCGCGGGTAGCCCGTCAGCTCGAAGGTCATTACAAAGCTATCGAAGTCATAAGAAACGACCTGCAGGTCGGGCACTTCCGAATCATCATCCTTATGTGCTAATCGCCCGCCGGAGCAGGAGACGGCCTTGGGTATGTCCGTCTCGCCCATAAGCATCATCGCCAAGTCGAGCTGATGGACGCCGTCGTCGGCCATATCACCGCCGGAAAAATCCCAGAATTTGTGCCAGCCCCCGCGGAAGATATGCTGGTGATAGGGGCGCTCCGGAGCCGGGCCGAGCCAGGCATCCCAGTCGAAGCCTTTCGGCTGCGTGCCTGCATCGCCCAGATGGAAAGCCCCGCCTGGTTTCATGTTATAGACCTTCACCAGCGGGATGTTACCGAGCTTGCCGCTTTTAATATATTCAACCGCCGCGAAATTGTATGGTGCGCTTCGATTCTGCGTTCCGACCTGGACGATGCGCTTGTATTTGCGCGCGGCCTCGAGCAGCTTGCGGCTTTCCCAGATGTTGTGCGAGTGCGGCTTTTCAACGTAAACATCCTTGCCGGCCTGGCAGGCAAGAATACTCGCCCGGGCGTGCCAGTGGTCTGGCGTGCCTATCATCACGGCGTCCACATCTTTGGAGTCAAGAACCTGCCGTATTTGCTTGGCCTTCTTCGGCCTGCGACCCTGTATCCCATTTATTTCTTTAGCTGTCGTTTCGAGACGCTCTTCGTGCAAATCACAGATATACGTAACCTGTGCGCCATGTTCGATTAATCCTCGCGTTACTATTCTGCCGCGTCCTCCGCAGCCGATCAGCGCTATGTTCACACGCTCATTGGCCCCTAATACTCGTCGTGACGTCATCGAAAACGCCGCCGCACCTAACGCCATCCCCGCTGCACCACTAATAGATTTGTTCAGAAACTGCCGTCTGTTTATATGTTCCATAGTTTTAACTCCTCATATAACTAATAAGATTATACTTCGCTTCCTTAGCTACATTGAATAAGTTTTTATACAATAGCTTAGTAATCTGTCAAATTTGATTTATTTAATAGCTTGGAAGTGTGGCAGCCTCAAGCGCAGCTTGGGGATGGCTTCTCCTGTATTTACCATCCCCAAAGCCTTCGGCTTTGAGGCTATCACCCAACCGTGGGAATAATGACTTACAGATTCAAGCCCGACAGACTATTAGTTATTCAGTTTCTTAATTTTGGTCCGGCAGCGGTTTATTCATCGCCCAGAACACCGCGTTGATAAGCAGCCGACGAAACTGCGCATTCTTAAAGTCGTCCGGATGACCCAGCGATGTATAGAAAATGCGGGATTTCCTATAGCTATTGGTCCAGGCCACCGGTTCAGGCTCCTTGTCAGGAATCGTGCCAATCAACAGTTGTTTTGTTGATTTGGTCAGTGGTCTTACCTCGTACAGCGAACCGTCGCTTGTGAACGGCATTTTCACACCGGCAAGTATCGGATGAGTATCGGCACCGGCGGCAGTTGTAACGGTGCACCTGGGTCCGCTGCCGTGATGACCGTGGTAGTTTCCACCTAATACTTCCGGGTCCAGTTTCTGCCATTCGAGAAAACCATCCGGCGCATTGCCGCGCGTGTCGAACGCATGGCTGGCGGTCCGTAATCCAATTAATGGCCTGCCGCTGTTCAGGTAGCTACGGAAATACTTCATTTGCTCAGGGGGTAAGGCTCTGCGCCTCACAAACAGCACCGCCAAATCAGCATTCGTCAGCGCCTCCATACCCGCAATGTAGTAACGTTCCTGGCCTGTTTTTTTTGTGCTGCCCTGTAGTACCTCGCAGTACAGGCCATATTTCGTTTTTAGCTCGTGTGCAAAGTCTGGCAGTGTCTGTTCGGCTTTATACTCGCTTTCAGCAGAAATAAACACCACGCGCGGGCGCTTATCGTTCCTGAAGCAGAACTGCGGCTGACCCGTAAATACCGTTGAGGTAATCGTCGGGCAGACGAACTTTTCTACGTGTTCGACTATTAGGTCGGTGCCGGTAAAATGGCTGACAAAGGGGTGCATCCGCGAGTTATACATCGTATCGGTCATATCGCGCATCAGCACCACGTTTTTGCCATACCTTGCCATATTGCGAAGCCCGAAGGGCCGGCCGAGAACGCACATATTCGTATGCACGCCCATAATGATAACATTGTCTATGCCTCGCTGCTCAAGCAGGTTCCAGACCTCCACACCCAAATCGCTGATGGCATCTTCATTGCGAATCTCGATTGCTTCTATCTGCCTGCGCCAAGGCGAGCCCTGCTTACACATCGGCTGACAATCGCAGCCACCATCCGAGTGGTCGATGGGGTATCCCAAGGTTTCTTCCTTTTCATCAATCCATTGGCACCATTTACTAATATCGCCGGGCAGGTTCGCTGCTTTTGGGGCATTCTGAGCTTGCTTGCGGGCTGGGTGATTCTTGTAAAACTTGACCGTATCGCTGGGTGCATGCACAATCAATATTCCAATGCTACGTGCTTTGGAAACAATCTCACTCATCCGCGGCGCAAGCTCCCCGACCCTGCTTGTCGCGCCCTTGCACCAGTGCTGGTTCCACATATCACAAATAATGATGGCAGTTTGTTTAGGGTCCCACTCTAACTTCTTCTGCACGACCCTGAATCGACCTGTCCCGTCGGACAACGGTTCACGACCGCGTGCATCAAGGACCAGCTTTTGTTGAGAGCTGCCGGCACCATCGGCCCGAACCAGAGTATGAGGGTAAAGTAGTAAGCCTAATAATAGTATGCAGGCAACGGCCAATATCCTCAATCGACGGGTCTTCATAATAAATGCCTCCTGAAATACCAATAGCGAATCATTACAACAGGTATCGCCACATTGCTGCCTGTAAATACCTGAATTTATTGTTTCGTATCCGGCGGTAGGATAGAACAGAAACACCCAAAGGACAAGCTTATTGCTCACGCACACTCCTACTTCCATTAAAACTTCTAAAATGATTGTTCCTACTTTATCTTATCGCTGGACCCATATATCCCCCTTTGTTTCAGTTTAATATGTAAATCATGACGCCTTTCGATCTGAATATCGAGAACAAGGGAAGGCGCCAATTTATCTCGGTTATTACATATCCAGCGTCCTATGGTTAGCGCTGCTATGCCTTCATCGCCTACTTCCAGACCCACCCTATCAATAAAAGCGTCAATTAGTGGCTCCTGCCCCCGACTAAAAACGGGCCCAGGTCGGTAATAGCTTTCTATCTCGATGACATATTTCATGAGCAAGGCTGCGATATCAGCCAAGTATTCTTTATTGTCTCCTTTTATCAAACATTTGAGGGCAGCGGATATATCATCGGAAAGATTCGGAAGCAAAGGAAACAAGCCATCTTTATACTGTAATCTTGCGCAAAGAGCAAACTCAGCGATTTTGGCTCTCGCGGAGAGTTGTTGGTCTAAATCTATCTTGCTAATAGACTGTTTTCCCAACAGAATACGAACACCAGGGTTATTTACCTTGATCAATTGGATATCGCCATCGTCAGAGTTTGCTCCCAGTGGATTATTACGAAGATCCACATAGACGAGCTTGTGCAACTGTTTAAGAGCAGACACACTGTCGATTTTGTTATTGCGGAGATCCAGCCAAGTCAGTTGCTTACATCGAGATAGCGCAGATATGTCTTCAATATCGTTGTCTGTCAATGAAAGATTAGTCAGACCTCTAAGCTTCGCAATGGGCGAGATATCCCTGATTCGACAATTTCGAACGTGAAGTTCCTTTATTCCAAGTAAAAATGCAATGCTGTTAAAATCCTCAACGTAGCAATTGTACATTCGAAAACTGTCTAAATTTCCGCCTCGGAAAATTAAGAAGTTCCTAAAAGTTTGCTGGCGAATACTCAGCGCAGTCAGCCTCCTTAGATGATGGTCGTTTATCGGAATATCATTCTGTACAGGAGGGCTATCGGGACACAGATGAGCGCGTATGATATTTTCGATTGATGGATAGGTCTGCACACGAGCGCTTTCGATATCTTCGATTGAGGGATAAACCACCAGCTCATTCGGCTCATAACCGGCCTGCAGAGCGAGTAAGATGTCATCAATTGAGGGAAAAGGCTCAAGCTTATAAGCTGCTGACATTGCGGGCATACATACAGCAAATAGTATAATCAATACTTTACATATCATTACAAACCTCCTTTCTTCGGGTATGTCGTCCCTATTGTGTGCCGCTCTCCGGTAATATACGGACGAACACGACGCCGTGTCTTGGTACTTTGGCCTTGAACTGGTTCCTGTACGTGCCTAAGTTTTTTTGACGCCAGAGGTCTCGCACCCGGTGCGGGCCTTTTATGCCAAGGTCTTTCCAAAGGACTGTTATTTCGGTTTGGCTTTCAGCGGTGTTGAATAAGCCTACCGCCCTCGAGCCTTCTTCCATATCCTTGGCCATAATAAAATAGTCTTCGGTTTTTTCAATAATAGTGGCCTGCCTGCCCAGCGGGTCCTGGTTGACCTCGATGACTTCGGCGTTGCAGAGGATATTGAGTGTGAACTCATCGAGCTTGTCCATATCGCCTGAGAATATCAACGGAGCAGCCATCAGGCACCACATCGACATATAAGAATACTGCTCGTTGGGCGTAAGAGTTGTGGGTGTCCCTTCGGCCTGTTTGCGAGCGTTACCAACCCAGCCGATAAGGATATAGTCAGGGTCGTTCCATTGGCCCGGTTTGGCGTGCTGCCAATGCTGGGCATTACTCAGGCCAATGTGGTAAAATCCCGGCAGCTCGGAATCTTTTGCCAGGCCCAGATCGCCTGTTGTTCGCCAGCAGTTTCCGCCGACAGACCCGGCCCATTCCCAGACCTTTCCCATACCATATTGGCAGAGATTGAAAACAATATCACGGTCAAGCTTTGCAAGGATATCGCCTATTTTACGGTAGGGCCTCTGCATCCGCTCAAGGCCTTCACCGCTTGCGACCCGGCCATAGGAGCACCAGTCGTATTTCAGAAAGTCAAAGCCCCACTCGGCGAATTTCTTTGCGTCAATTTGCTCGTGCTGGTATGTGCCTGTGTATCGCTGGCAGGTTAGCGGCCCAGGCGAGGTGTAGAGTCCGGCCTTAAGTCCTTTGGCGTGGATGTAGTCTGCGAGGCCTTTCATATCGGGAAAGTATCCGTTGGAATTAATCGCACTGTCTGCGTCACGAGGTTCGCCACCTCTCATCGGGTCCTCGGCGTTTGGCTCTACCATCCAGCAGTCGTCGATATTGACATACTGATAGCCGAAGTCGGCCATCCCTGATTCGACCATTGCGTCTGCTGCCCTGCGCATATGCTCATCTGTTACGCGGCTATAATGAATATACCAGCTATTCCAGCCCATCGGCGGCGTAAGAGCTAATGTGTCACCGACGACGATTTTAAAAGGCCGTTTTATTGAGCCACGGCTGTTGGTAGCTTTAAGGGTGACAGGGTATTCACCTCGCTGCTGGGGAGCGCTGCCTGTGATGATGCCGGTAGCTACGTCCAAATTTAGCGTTTGAGGCAGATTCGCGGCACTGAAGTTCATTGGTTTTTCGCCCGTACAAGGTATACGATAAACGAATGGCCTGCCTGGTCGGCAGCCATAGACCTTTGGCCCGTTTATTCGCGGCTCAGGATCGGGCTTTGGTGTCAGGATTACCTTATTCTCATCGATAACCGTTTGATCCGAATCGACGGTTGAGACACAGCCCGAGAGGCATGCGAGAAAAACAGAACAGATGATAAGACGTATAAAAACTAATGCGGTACTTTGTTGACAAATTCTGGTCATCATATTTCTCCTAAAAAATTTGATTTGTGGTTTTTTGAAAGAACGCGGAATCCTAAAGCAAAGCCAGCCAGCCGCCATCGACATATATGATTTGTCCTGTGATAAAATCACCTGCTTTTGATGCAAGCAAAACAGCCGTGCCCACGAGGTCGTCAGGCTGGCCCCATCGCCCAAGCGGAGTTTTTGAAAGGACCCACTTCGTAAACTCTTCATTCGCTTGCAGCGGTGCCGTAAGGTCTGTCGCTATATAGCCTGGCCCGATGGCGTTTACATTGATATTGTATTTGGCCCACTCGACGGCCAGTGTTTTTGTTAGCATAAGCAGGCCGCCCTTGCTGCTGGCGTACGCTGCGATGGTCGGCCTGGCACCGTGACATGTCAGTGAGCCGATATTGATAATCTTGCCGGCTTTGGCAACCTGTTTTCGATGGAGGCAAAAGGCCTGCGAGATTATGAACACAGCGGTCAGATTTACCTCAATGACCTGGTTCCAGGTGTTCAGGTCAACCTCTTCGCTCGGCCCGCGAACGGTCGTCCCGGCACAATTGACAAGAATATCTACGTCTTTGGTTTCGGAAACTATATTCTCGAAGAGACCCTCTATCCCCTTGATATTTTTAATGTCAAAGGGAAAGGTCCACACCTTTTTGTTGGTATCGGCTTGAATTTGCCGCTTAGCAGCTTCAAGCTGCTCTTTAGAACGAGCTACGATTGCAACGTCAGCTCCATGTTCGGCCAGGGCTTTTGCCACCGCAAGGCCAATACCTCTGCTGCCGCCGGTAACCAGTGCCGTTTTTCCCGATAAGCTAAAAAGTCCGCTTTCCATAACGGCTTAATAGAACAGAAAAGCTACAAAATAGCAAGGCGGAAGGCGGTGATTCCATATTAGGCAAACTAACCTTTTATGGAATTTTGCTTTACGCGCAATAAAAGCTGTGTGAAAATGCCTTTTACATTCTGATGTGTTGGGATTTAAGACAGGGTATTTATCAGGTTTGTTTGTTCGAGTAGGTGTATTATGAAACGTACAACGCTTAATTTTATTGTTGATTTGGCCGCTTTTTTAGATTTGCTGTGCTTGGCTTTTACCGGCTTTATTATGAAGTACATTCTGCCGCCGGGCACCGGCGGGCGTGGCCGGATGTTACGTGGAGGCCGTGGCGGTGGAGACGTCGGTGAAGAAATAAAAGACTTGTGGTCGATGACCCGCCACGATTGGGGCGATGTCCATTTCTATTTGGCAGTTCTTTTTGCCGTCTTGATGGTGGTGCATATCATTCTGCACTGGGGCTGGATAAAAAGTTACTTCAAGTCACTGCTTGGTCTTTCACGAAAAACGACCAGCTGGTAGCTCATGGATTTTTTTACGTAGATTAACAAAGTTCATAGTTGAAAATTTTTAGTTTTACTCCAATAAAGCCGGGGAATCCTGCTGCATTAAATTTATAGCTGTTTTGGATTTAACGCTTTATGCCAACGGCGTAGATGCTTATAATCTCAAACTAACCGATTTTCTATTTACCGCAACAGATACTAAATAAGCTCATTTGGCAATAAAAACACTGTTTTTAAGGAGACTATATGGCATCGTTAGAAAAAGTTCTTGTTATTGATTTGAATGAAAATCCCGAAAATCAAAAGCTCCTCGATGGCAAACCGCAAACCTGCGGGATGCGCTCGGGCAGAGTATATTTACCCCCCAACCAGGCCTGTGGCCAGCATAGCACCAAGAATCATGAGGAGCTGCTCGTTTTTCTCTCCGGCCAGGGCGAACTGATGATTGGCGAAGGAGACTGCTATCAAGTTGGCTGGGGTAAGACATCCTATATACCCCCGCACACAGCACACGACGTTAAAAATACCGGCTCCGAACCACTTGTTTATATCTATTGCGTCGCCCCCATAGCCGGTGAATAAACGAATAACAAAAATAAAACTCGGTCGAATTTCTAATTCCAAACTTATCTCTGCCGGTGGTCAACCACTAAATCCCCAAATTGCCCCTGATAAGGCCAAAACCACTGAAAAAATGAATCTCCCCGCCGCGAGCAGCGGGGTATCTTAGTGGATTATCTTTAACTCTTCGCCGCAAGCGACGGGGAACTCACCCCAATAGAGATTAAAAAAAATCTCGAAAAAACCGACATATTTTGAAAAAAGTGCTTGCAAAAATCAGGCTAGCGATTATAATCAAAACTGTATTGAGAGTTCTTTTCTTCTCTAAATCTTGGTTTTGGTGAGGCGGTAAATTTTTTATAACTTTGCAGTATATTCACTAAATGAAAAACTGTCTCACAAAGGCTGGAGTTTCTCGCTCCAGCCTTTTTTCTACGTCTCGCACATATCGCCTTTCTTAACGCAGGTTATCTCACTTGCCCGAAGTTTACTTGCAAACATCGCTTTATGCCCGATAAAAAAGTTGACGCAACCTTAAAAAAGCCTTTGCCATCTCAAATTTGACTTGCTAATGATTTCATTATCTGGTAAAATAAAGAATTCTGTGAAGGCATAACCTACTTGTATTTCTATCACATGTGAGCCGCCTTGATTATGCCCGGCTTATAAAAAAATCGCATCCTTAAATAAAAACGATAGTGAAAGAAAAGGTGACATTATGCACAAGCCAAAAGGATTTACCCTGATAGAACTTTTAGTTGTAATCGCCATTATTGCTTTATTGATGGCGATATTGATGCCGGCACTCGCACGAGCGAGAAATCAGGCAAGGACGGTTACCTGTGGGGTATTACTGAAACAATGGGGCCTCATCTGGTCGATGTACTGCCAAGACAACAACGGTTATTTCAGTTCAGGCACCGGAGTCGGCTGGAATCGTGGCGAATGGATAATCTGTTTACGAGACCAGTACGAGACAAAATCAAACATTTTACGCTGCCCGATGGCCACTAAACGCCGGCCTACCGGGCAAGAATGGGGTAGCACCTTTAACACCTACTACATGCCGGTTGGTGGAAAAGACAGCATAGGAGGCGGCGAAGAAATAAGCTATGGAGGAAATAACTGGATTTATCATCCAAAGCCGAACGTTCAAAACATTCAGGGTCGTCCCACTGAATGGAACTGGAGGACACCTAATGCTAAAGGTGCAGCCTTTGCGCCGGTGTTAGGAGATTCAATGTGGAGGGGAGGTGGGCCATACGAATATGGCACATACGGCGACCCTCCCAAATATGATGGCCAGTGGATTAGCTACGACAGGGAAATGATGCATTTCGTCATCAACCGACACAACGGTTTTATCAACCACGTTTTTATGGACTGGTCCGTCAAAAAGGTAGGTCTTAAGGAGTTGTGGAAGCTCAAATGGCATCGACAGTTCAATGTAAATGGTCCATGGACGACGGCCGGCGGCGTTACACCCGACAGTTGGCCGGAGTGGATGAGAAACTTCAAAGAATACTGAGAGAACCACCACTACTCAAAGAAATAACGAAACACAAAGCTGCTTTTGTGCATCTTAACAGATAGACAGCGAAAATAAAAGCAAAGGTGCCATTATTAACAGACAAAAAGCGTTTACCCTAATAGAGCTTCTGGTCGTAATCGCCATTATTGCCCTATTGATGGCGATATTGATGCCGGCACTGCAACGGGTTAAACAACAGGCAAGAACCGTCGCCTGTTTGGCAAACCTGAATCAATGGGGCCTTATGTTTGCGATGTATTGCGGCGACAACGATGCTTATTTCTTTACCGGCGAATTGAATGGAACGCGCAACGACATGGGTTCCGGCGAATTCTGGCGGGAAACAATGAGACCCTACACCAAGGATTTTAGTGACAAGATGTGGCTTTGCCCACAGGCCACAAAACCACGCCCACAGGGAGGTATCCCGCAAGGAAGCTGGTCCATTGTAGCCTGGGAAACCGCCAACGATGTAGGCAGCTACGGTCTGAATGGCTGGATATTAAATATCAAGGCGTCCAGACAGTCCGGCAACAGGACAAACGGCTGGGACCGGACGCCGGCCGACTGGCACTGGGGTACTTCCCAGGTAAGAAGTGCAAATAATGTTCCGGTCTTTACAGGTAGCTGGTGGGTTGATTCCTGGCCAAGGGAAAACGACCAACCTCCACCAACAGGGGCCGGCCCGGCGGATACGGTTAATACAAATGAGATGAACCGTGTCTGCGTTGACCGGCACAATGGGTTTGTAAACTGCCTTTTTGCGGATTGGACCGTCAGAAAGGTTGGGCTTAAGGAATTGTGGACGCTCAAGTGGAGCCGTGGTTACAAAGTGAACGGTCCCCATACAAAAGCCGGCGGTAAGAATCCAAGCAACTGGCCGGTATGGATGAGACATTATAAAGATTATTAAAAAAACAACACTGTAAAAAGTAAACTCACTAACAATGCAGTAATGCAGTAAAGAGTATTAAATGAACGGACAAAAAGGCTTTACCCTGATAGAGCTTTTGGTGGTAATTGCCATTATCGCAGTTCTGATGGCGATCTTGATGCCTTCGCTGGAAAAGGCCAGACGTCAGGGTCGTCGAATTGCCTGTGCCGGCAACTTGAAGAGCATGGGGTATGCGTGCGTTATGTACGGTAACGATTACGACTATCAATTTCCGTTTTGCCACATGGTAAAAATCTCCAATTCCGGCAGCTATGCCATCTGGAATAGACGAGATAACAAGGACAATGGATTCGTGGCTCACGGTCTTTTGTATTATCATGGATTGATAAAGAATCCGCTAGTGTTCTATTGCCCCGCCAATCGGGATCCCTCAATCAGATTTGGAGAAGCCCATGTACCCGGGGAATGGCAGGGAGTAGGGGGCGGATGGCCGGAAACGGGCAGAGTTCCTGAGGATGTGCCTTCACACCAACAATTTGTCCAATCACACTACCACTACCGGTCTCTGTGGGATGGGCATAGATGGCGTGCCATGAACAGTGCCAAAGACGGAGGGGGGATGGCGTTCATGGCCGACGTGTTTACGGATCCGGCACGCGGCGTCCAAAACCATCATAAGACCGGGTACAATGTTGCCTTTGCGGACGGACACAGTGAATTTGTGAAGGATGAGGATTGGGACGTAGAAAACGCTGCTAACGGAACGGCTTACCATGTGGATCACACGCTGCAGGATTACGTGTGGAAAACATTCTTCGATAAGGTCAAAAAGTATCCAGTAGCACAGTGAACAATCTGATCCGGTCAAATTTTTGTAATCTCGATGAGATTTTGTAAAACAATATGTACATGACTTCGATTTTGCAGAACTCATTCGGGGATTTTACAATTAAGGATATTCACGAGTGTGGCAGTATTTCAGTAAAGTGTTGATTTGAAATGCTGTATTAGAATTTATAATCATCGAAGATTTGTTTTAGAAATTACGATAATGCGAAAATGGTATGGATTTACGCTTATTGAGTTGTTGGTGGTCATCTCCATCATTGCCCTGCTATTAGCAATATTATTACCGGCCTTGTATAGAGCAAAAGATCAGGCCAAAAAGACGCTTTGTGCTACTAACCTTCGTCAGTGGGGAGTTGGTCTGACTCTTTACGCCATAGATTATGACGGATTCTTCCCTTACAGCGGACCGGCCAATAGCAGGCGCGGGGTGGCTTATGGCGGGAGCGGGATGAGCTCTCCCAGTTCGGTAGTGCGGCAATTCTGGCACTATTATCTTATGAAGATAAACAGCACTACATTAAAAGGGAATAATAATGTCCTTTACTGCCCTACGAATAAACAGCATCGTTGGGCTCAGAATGAAATGGGCAGCGCCGATGGCGATAATATTAATGTAGGAACAAGTTTTTGGATTGGCTATATCTACTTACCTTACAGCACCACTTTACCCAGCATCTACAATTTTGATACAACAACTGAAAATTGGGCCATGAAGAAGAAGTTTGGGGGAAAATACAGCAGAGCCCCGTTAATGATGGATATAAAGAAATGGAATAAACCAACCCAGTCCTGGTGGATGCCGGATGATGCCAGCGTTCCCCTTTCTAATCATGTTTCGAGGCGGGGTATAGGCATGCCGGTTGGAGCAAACTATCTTTTCGAGGACGGCAGTGTGATCTGGTATAAGAACAGTAAAATTGACATTGGTTGTGAAAACAGTTGGTGGGAGATTTACTTTAAGCCTTTTGATTTTGGAGAAACATCATTGACAAGCATATATTCAGAATATAGCGACCAATTTAATAAATGACTTTGCTTTACTGGACAGCGGTTGGCTGCCGTGGATTATATCACTTGTTTTGGATTGGACTTAATTGCGTAATAACAGATATGTGAAGTTTATCGAAAAGTCATGACTGGAGGTGAAAGCTGATATGGGCAAACTATCACGACGATATTTTATCAGGAACAGTGCGATCGGAATGGGGTTATGCGGATGCAGGCTGGTGGGTGATTTATTTGCGGGAAGTGGGGTAAGCAGGAGGGGATCGAAGCGGCCAAATATCATTGTTATTCTGACGGATGATCAGCGTTGGAATTCGCTGGGTTGTGCGGGTAATTCGATTATTTTTACTCCGGAGATGGATCGGCTGGCGCGGCAGGGGATACGATTTGCCAACGCGTTTGTGACGACGCCGATTTGCGCAGCGAGTCGGGCGACTGTTTTTACGGGCTTGTATGAGCGGACACATGGTTACACGTTCACCAAGCCGCCGATCGCGGAAGAGTTTGTGCGGATCAGTTATCCTTATTTATTGAAGCGAGCGGGATACAGGACAGGTTTTGTCGGGAAA